>Ga0334883_1001215_pt1 | contig 39881 bp, 34 predicted proteins | sample GraSluR1_MG_6_FD_207230 | JGI IMG/M metagenome (GOLD analysis project Ga0334883, IMG submission 207230) | Sludge microbial communities from methane-producing bioreactor in Wageningen University, Netherlands - Granular Sludge_09_05-R1 | ecosystem: Engineered > Bioreactor > Anaerobic >...
GCTGGAGAAATCCAGCTCCTTACCACTATGTGAAAGGAGGCAGGCGGCTTCCTCCCCACAGCTAAAGCAGGAGGTCTCCGCCGATTAATACGATGAAGAAGATTGGCATAATAATCTGTGGGAGATACCAGAGTTGCGGCGGTGGCAAGTGTTTGAGAGCAATGCGCGAACACACGGGAGGCTTTTCTATTTATCCGATTGAAGAAGAGCTACAGCTGATCGGTTACTCTTACTGTGGTGGCTGTCCTGGTGGAAACATCGAGTATGTGCCTCAAGAGATGCTGAAAAACGGTGCTGAAGCTATTCATCTCGCAACAGGTATGGTTGTAGGATATCCACCATGTCCTAGAATAAAGCAGTTCAAAGAGTTTATTGAGAGCTATTACGGAATCCCGGTTGTTATAGGAACTCATCCGATACCTTTGAAGTACTATGACGCCCATCGAAAGCTGTCTTTCTGGAAGAAAATGGATATGGCTTCAACTGTTCCCTATCTTATGGAAGAAGACGAAAATACTATGAGAGCGTATGATTGATCTATCAGTTTCTCGAATTCAGTTTTTTGCATGTTTTTCTGGAGGCGACCATAGATGGTAGACGAAAAGAAGATCAAGAGATTTGTGAATTCTGTAATGCTAAGAATTGCAGCTGACAGAGAGACGAAGAAGCGCATGGAGAAGGATATTGTCTCTGTAGTACGCAATAAGACCTTCGACAGTGGTACCAGCGATCTAGCAAAGATTCTTGGTAGCCCGGCTGAATTTGCAAGGAATTATCTGGATGAAGTACGCAACGCTTATCCAAAAGCAAGGTATGTTGGCGGCAGCGGCCTTCGGATGAGAAGCGGTTTTGAGTTCACTTCTAAGACTGCTTTCAAAGGAATACCCCTGGTTCAGATCAACACGAAGCCTTTTGGAATTGCCAAAGGTGTAATTGCGATTGGAAATGTCGCCGTCGGTGTTATTGCCATTGGAGGAATATCGATAGGCGTAGTCTCGGCAGGAGGAATCTCCCTCGCGCTAAGTCTCGCGATGGGTGGAATCGCTACCAGTTTGTGGGTTGCCGTTGGAGGACTGGCCGTAGCTCTCTATATGGCCATTGGCGGCCTTGCCATTGCGTATGATATAGCTATTGGAGGAGCTGCAATGGCAAACAATTACTCGCTTGGCGGTTTTGCCTCCGCAAGAGTCGCCGTAGGCGGTGAAGCCAGAGGTTTCATCGCTATATATCAACAAAAGGGTATTGGCGAGCATCTTCTAAGGCTACCAGCGACCGGCCATCAAATAGTGGGTTTCATAGTCTCTAAGACTGGAGACATAAGTGGCGTCTTTGAGTGGATTATCAGGCTTCTCTTCTGATGGTAAGTGTTTATAGAAAGTTAGCAATGAAAATCTGCCTGTTACTCGTTATATGTTAGTATTTCAAAGTAAAGACTGAATAATCATCGCCTGTATAATCGCGGGAATATGGCTCGCGGGTCTCTACCGGCAACCGTAAATTGCCTGGCTACAGGTGACTTTTCGTTTTCTAAATGTCAAACGAGAGTCGCCTACGGCTCTCTTTTTTATTTTTTCACCTGTATAACCGCGGGGATATGGCTCGCGGGTCTCTACCGGCAACCGTAAATTGCCTGACTATGGGTGAGTCTTGAGCATTTTGACCCCACAGACTCACCTTCTGTGGGGTCAATCTATTTCGGAGGTTCTTATGGTGAAAGTTGCTGTGGTTATGGGAAGTAAGTCAGATGCTACCTTAGTAAAGAGATGCACCGGAACTCTTGAAAGGCTTTCGATTCCTTATGAAGTTAGAATTATGTCTGCACACAGGACTCCTTCGATCGTTATGGATTACGCCTCTTCTGCCAGAAATAGGGGAGTTGAAGTGATAATTGCCGCCGCGGGGAAAGCGGCTCATCTTGCCGGAGTGATTTCCGCCTGCACTTCTCTTCCTGTAATCGGGCTTCCAGTGAAGTCTTCTACCCTTGACGGTCTGGACTCTCTGCTATCAACAGTTCAGATGCCACGCGGAGTTCCAGTTGCCACAGTCGCAATTGATGGCGCCGAGAACGCTGCTCTGCTTGCGGCTAGAATTCTTTCAATAGGCGATTGCAGAGTGAGAAAAGAACTCGAAGCATATGCGGTGGATATGAAAGAAGAAGTTATCAAAGACGATAGAGATCTAATTTCGAATGCCGAGGGAGGAATTTGAGTTGAATGTTAAGGAATTGCTTTATGAAGGTAAGGCGAAGAAGGTCTTCATAACTGAGCAGAAAGACAGATATCTCATAAGATACAAAGACGATGCAACGGCTTTCAACGGAGAAAAGAAGGGGACCATCGATGGTAAGGGAGCAATAAACAACACAATGTCTGCTTACTTTTTCCAGCTTCTTGAGAGTCGGGGAATAGAAAGTCACTTTGTTGAACAGGTAAGTCCCACCGAGATGATTGTGAAGAGAGTAGAGATAATACCACTTGAGGTTATAGTACGTAATATTGCTGCCGGATCGCTCTCAAAGAGATTGGGAGTAGCTGAAGGCACATCGTTGAAACTTCCAGTTGTGGAGTTCTCTTACAAAAGTGACGAACTCGGCGATCCTTTGATAAACGACGATCACATTCTCGCGCTTGGTCTGGCGAGTGAAGAGGAAATCACAATATTGAAGAAGAAGGCTCTACACATCAATGAGATATTAAGCGAATATCTTGAACAATCGGGAATCACACTTGTGGACTTCAAGCTGGAATTCGGAAAGCTGGATAACGGGGATATTCTTCTTTCCGATGAGATAAGTCCGGATACTTGCCGTTTCTGGGACAGCACTACTAAAGAGAGAATGGACAAAGACCGCTTCAGGAGAGATCTGGGAAACATCGAGGAAGGTTACAAAAAAGCACTTGAAAGAGTCCTCGGGGGCGAAAGATGAAGGCAAAGGTTTTTGTCACTTTGAAAAAGGGAATTGCAGATCCACAGGGTTTTGCCGTAAGAAATGCTCTTGATTCTATGGGCTTCTTCGGGGTCAAAGAAGTCCGTATCGGAAAGCTAATTGAGCTGGAAACGAGAGATGGAATCGAGATCACCGCCGAAACAGTTGAAGAAATGTGTAGAAGTCTATTTGCAAATACTATTATGGAAGATTTCAGCTTTCAGTTTCAGGGTGAAGAGAAATGAAAACGGCCATAATAGTCTTTCCTGGATCAAATTGTGATCTGGACGCCTTCAACGCGATTCTACAGTGTGGTGGAGAGGCAGAGTACGTGTGGCATATGGAGAGAGAACTAGAAGGATTTGATGCTGTGATTCTTCCCGGCGGCTTTTCCTACGGAGACTACCTAAGATGCGGAGCTATAGCCAGATTCTCGCCGATAATGGAGGCGGTGAAGAAATTTGCCGATAGTGGCCGTCCTGTACTGGGTATCTGTAATGGCTTTCAAATCCTCACTGAAGCTGGGCTTCTTCCAGGCACTTTACTAAGAAACAAAAACCTCAAGTTTATCTGCAAAGGCACCTTCCTGAAAGTCGAATCGACCTGTACTCCATTCACATCGATGATAGAGAAAGGAAGAATCCTGAAGATACCAGTAGCTCATGGAGATGGAAACTATTTCGTCGACAACAGTACTCTGAAAGACTTAGAGGAGAACAATCAGATAGTTTTCAGATACTCTTCTCCAAACGGAGATACAAGTTCTCTCTTCAACCCGAATGGTTCAATTTCGAACATTGCAGGGGTCTCTAACCTTCGAGGAAATGTTCTGGGAATGATGCCGCATCCCGAAAGAGTCGTGAATGTTCTCACGGGAGGAACCGACGGATCGTTCATCTTTAGATCCCTTTTCTCTATGCTAGAAGGAGTGATCGCCAGTGAAGCCGTCAACTCTTGATCACTTCCTCGTAGGTCTTTCTCAACAGGAGTACGATCTCATCTGCAATAGACTTGAAAGAGAGCCAAACTGGCTTGAGTTAAGTATGTTTGGCGTGATGTGGTCCGAACACTGCAGTTACAAAAATTCCAGGAGACTCTTGAAGACCCTTCCTGTTACAGGCACTCACATTCTTCAAGGTCCGGGTGAAAACGCCGGTGTCGTCGACATCGGAGAGGGCCTGGCCGTAGTAATGAAAGTTGAGAGTCACAACCATCCGTCGGCCGTTGAACCCTATCAGGGAGCAGCGACAGGTGTTGGTGGAATAATCAGAGATATATTCACAATGGGAGCCAGGCCTGTCGCTCTCCTTAACTCACTTAGATTCGGCGAGCTCGACAACTCAAGGACACGTTATCTATTCGAGAACGTTGTGAAGGGCATCGGGGATTATGGAAATTGTATGGGAATACCCACAGTAGGGGGAGAGGTGTATTTTGACGGGCACTATCGGGGAAACCCTCTCGTCAACGCCATGTGCGCAGGTGTTATGAGACATGAAGACATAAAGTATGCAAGAGCTAGCGGTTCGGGAAACCCGGTGATGCTTGTCGGGGCAGCTACAGGACGGGACGGAATGGGGGGAGCTGCCTTTGCATCTGTGGAGCTAACCAGAGAGTCTCAAGAACGAAAGTCAGCAGTTCAAGTCGGTGATCCATTCATGGAGAAGCTTCTCTTGGAGGCCTGTCTTGAACTTTTCAAAACCGATGCCGTTGTCGCAATTCAGGACCTTGGAGCCGCGGGATTGACCTCTTCCTGTTGTGAGATGGCAAGTCGTGGGAACAGTGGAATTGCTATCGATGTTCTGAAAGTACCGAGAAGAGAAGAGAACATGACGGCAGTAGAAGTGATGCTTTCCGAGTCCCAGGAGAGGATGCTGGTCGTTGTCGGTAGAGGCAGAGAGAAAGAGGTAAGTAAGATATTCGATAAATGGGGTCTTCACGGCACTGTGATAGGAGAGGTCACTGATGATTGCCTACTAACAATTCTTGAAGGTTCGCAAGTGGTCGCCAAACTGCCGGCAAGATTGCTGGCAGATGAAGCTCCGATGTTCACGAGAAGCTCTAGAAAACCAGAGTACATAGAAGAAAAGACAGTCTTTGAGATGGTGGAAGTAGCAGGGGGTGACATGAACTCTTTGCTTGCCCGGCTCCTTCAAAGGCCATCCATCGCCAGTAAGGAATGGGTTTACGAGCAATATGATTACATGGTAAGGACCGGTACCGTAACAGGCCCGGGGAGCGATGCGGCCGTCATCGGCTTGAGGGAAGCAAAAAAGGCTATAGCTTTCACTATAGATGGAAACAGTTCTTACTGTTATCTAGATCCCTTCAAAGGCTCGGCTATAGCCGTCGCGGAGGCCGCTAGAAATCTCGTCTGTTCAGGCGCGAAACCATTGGCAATTACCGACGGCCTGAATTTTGGAAGTCCCGAGAGAGAAGAGATCTTCTGGCAGTTCGAAGAATCCATAGCTGGTATAGCTGAAGCTTGCAGAGTTCTTGAGACACCTGTTATAAGCGGAAATGTCTCTTTCTACAATGAAACTGAGGAAGGGGCGATATTTCCCACTCCGATAATTGGAATGCTAGGTTTGATAGAAGACGTTTCCAAGACGGTTAGAAGTCATTTCAAGAATGAGGGAGATGTAATAGTTCTCCTTGGCGAGAACACGGTGGAACTCGGAGGAAGTGAATACCTTAAAATGATGGCCGGTGATACCCTTGGAAAGTGTCCTAATATCGACCTGGAAAGGGAAAGGCTCCTTCACACACTCTGCCTTGAAGCAATTAACGAGAGACTCCTTACATCCGCACATGACTGTAGTGAGGGGGGACTGGCAATTGCTCTGGCCGAATGCTGTTTCTTTGAAGGTATTGGCGCCGATATAACACTTAGAGATACTCTCAGAGCAGACGCTCTCCTTTTTGGAGAGGCTCAATCGCGAATAGTAGTCTCTCTCGACAACTCCAAGCTTACGCGCCTTGAAGAGCTCTCCGACAATCTGGACTTTCCGATCGAAATTATTGGAAGAGTAGGTGGAGATTCATTGAAGATAAGAATTGGCGGAAACGAAGTCATATCTTCTCCCGTGAGGGAAATGGAAAAACACTGGCGGGAGGCAGTAAAATGCGCAGTCGAATACTGAAGGACCATCTGAAAGAAGAGTGTGGAGTCTTTGGAATCATGTCAGCAGAAGCGAGGGTCTCAACCCTTACATACTACGGTCTCTTCGCTCTTCAGCACCGGGGACAGGAAAGCGCCGGAATCGCCGTTTCGGACGGAAGAGAGATCTTCCTCCACAAGGCTATGGGATTGGTAGGAGAGGTCTTTGACGATGCTACCCTGAAACGGCTTGGGGGAGAAATCGCTTGCGGCCACGTCCGTTACTCTACATCTGGCGACAGTAATGTAATCAACGCACAGCCTTTAGTATTCAAAACCAGATACGGAACAATTGCTCTCTGCCACAATGGGAATCTCGCTAACTCAATCTTTCTGAGGAATGACCTGAAGGAACACGGAGCTATCTTCCAGACAACGGTAGATACGGAAGTAATTGCCGCAATGCTCGCCAGAGGCAACGGGGAGGATCTAGTCACAACCATTAGAGAAGTCTCCAGAGAGTTGAAGGGAGCTTACGCTTTGATAATTATGACAAGCGACAAATTGATAGGTATCAGGGATCCTTACGGGATAAGGCCTCTATGCATAGGAAAAATTGGAGATGATTTCATGCTGTCTTCTGAAAGCTGCGCCTTCGAGACTGTCGGCGGAACTCTTATCAGAGACGTCTATCCCGGTGAGATAGTGGAAATCGACAGGTCGGGAATAACAAGTCATCTTCCTTACGGAAAGAGAGAGGAGAGACTCTGTATCTTCGAGTTCATATACTTTGGAAGGCCTGACAGCATTATGAAGGATCAGAGTCTGTATATGAGCCGCAAGACGGCAGGAAAGATACTGTTCAGGGAGTTTCCCGCGAGTGCGGACTTCGTTTGCTCTGTACCCGACTCAGGTACACCTTCAGCCATCGGTTTTTCGGAAGCTTCGGGAATACCCTTTCTTGAAGGACTTGTGAAAAACAGATACGTTGGACGGACTTTCATAAAACCAAGCCAAAATCAAAGGGAGATTGGCGTTGCCTTGAAGCTGAATGTTCTTGAAGAAGTCGTCAGGGGAAGATCGATAGTTCTGGTAGATGATTCGATTGTCCGCGGAACTACTGTGAAGAGACTAATTTCGAGATTGAGAGTCGCCGGCGCAAAGGAAATTCATCTGCGCATAAGCGCTCCTCCCGTCGTGTGGCCATGCTATTTTGGTATCGATACTCCCTCCAGAGAAGAACTTCTTGGGGCACGTTACTCGACAGACGAAATAGGAAAGCTCGTTGACGCCGATTCTATAGGATATCTGAGTCTTGAAGGACTCGTCGAAGCCACAGGTCGTTCGGGCTTCTGTACTGGCTGTCTTTCCGGTGAGTATCCAGTTGACGTGGATGAGATCAACGGGAAGCTCGCTCTCGAAGGGAGGGCGATGAGATGAGCGATTACAGAAGCGCGGGTGTCGATATAGACGCCGGCGACAGAGCGGTAGAATTAATGAAGAGACACATAGAAGGAACGAGAAACGCAGGTGTAATAGGTGAAATCGGAGCATTCGGCGGCCTCTTCAAGCTTAATCTAAAAGGAATGAAAGAACCCGTACTGGTTTCAGGGACTGACGGTGTTGGTACAAAGTTGAAGCTGGCCTTCGCTATGGACATTCACGATACAGTAGGTATAGACTGTGTTGCCATGTGCGTGAACGATGTCATCTCAATGGGAGCAACGCCTCTATTCTTCCTGGACTATATAGCTATTGATAAACTTGATCCCTACAAAGTTGAGAAGATCGTAAAGGGAATCTGTGAAGGCTGCAAACAGTCCAGAAGTGCTTTGATTGGCGGAGAGACTGCTGAAATGCCGGGTTTTTACTCTTCAGGAGAGTACGATATTGCTGGATTTGCTGTCGGTCTAGTCGATAGAGAAGATGTGATCGACGGCACTAGAATCTCAAATGGTGATGTTCTTATTGGATTGCCCTCTTCAGGCTTTCACTCGAATGGTTTCTCGCTTATAAGAAAGATACTTGAGGAAAATGAGATAGACCTGAGAGACAGTGTTCCGGGCGGTTCAAATAGCATTGGACTGGAGTTGCTTACTCCAACAAGAATATACGTCGAAGCTATTGAAAAACTTAAGACGCTGTGTTCCGTAAAGGCAATCGCACATATCACTGGCGGAGGTATTCTCGAGAACGTAAACAGAATTCTGCCGGAAGGGTTGAAATGCGAGATCTTTACTGATTCATGGCGGATACCGCCAATCATTGATTATATTGTCAAGCTAGGCGATGTAGAAAGAAGAGAGGCATTCAGAACATTCAATATGGGAATCGGAATGATCATAGTCGTCTCCAGGGCAGACGTCGGAAAAACTCTAGAAGGGCTGAAGGAGTACCACCCGGTGGAGATCGGTGCAATTCTCCACGGAAAGGGGGGTGTAGTCTTTTGCGAAAGAGGATAGCCGTCCTAGTTTCTGGCAACGGGAGCAATCTGGAAAGGTTAGTCGAGTTAACCGGAAATGGTTCGATAAATGGGACTGTCTCTCTAGTCATAGCCAGCAACGAAAGAGCTTTCGCAATCGAAAGAGCAAGAGATCACGGCATTGACGTTCACACTTTGAATAGTTCAGAATACAGTAACAGTATTTGTTATTGTGACAGTATTCTAGAAAAACTTGATGATTACAATATCGATCTGGTAATTCTTGCAGGGTTTTTGAAGATACTTGCTGGACGAGTCCTTGACAACTTCAAAGACAGAATCATAAACCTTCACCCATCTCTAATACCCAATTTCTGCGGTAAGGGAATGTATGGAGAGCGAGTTCACAGAGCCGTTCTGGAAAGCGGCATGAAAGAGACCGGAGTAACCGTCCATTTTGTTGATGAGGGAACTGACACAGGACCGATAATACTCCAGAAAGCGGTCCCAGTACTAGTTAATGACACAGTAAAGACCCTTGCGGCGCGAATCTCTGAGGTCGAGCACAGGTTGTTGCCCAGAGCTGTCCGTCTTTTCTGTCAGGATAGGTTGAGGGTCGAGAAAAGAAGAGTGATCATAGACGGAGGTGGAGATGAAGACGGCTTTACTGAGTGTTTGGAATAAAAAAGGAATCATCAAATTTGCAAGGCAACTTCAGGATAGAGGGTTCAGAATAGTCTCTAGCGGGGGTACGGAGAAGGTTCTAAAGGAATCAGGAGTGGAAGTTACAGGAATCTCCGATCTGACAGGTTTTCCCGAGTGCCTTGATGGGAGAGTGAAAACTCTTCACCCTTCAGTCCACGCTGGCATACTGGCAAGAAGAGATCTATCTTCTCATATGTCAAAGCTGGTCGATCTGGGTATAGATACATTAGACCTGGTCGCGGTAAATCTGTATCCCTTTAAGGAGACCATATCAAAAGAGAATTGCACTCTAGATGAAGCGATCGAGAATATTGATATAGGCGGCCCAGCTATGCTTCGATCAGCCGCCAAAAATTACTCGAGTGTGATAGTGATTGCGGATCCAGCCGATTATGAACTCGTCGCAAGAGAACTGGATAATGGCGGACCGTCACAAGAACAGAGACTCAGGCTGTCAGCCAAAGCATTCAGACACACGGCAGCCTATGATTCGCTGATATCAAGTTATCTGTCTCAGAAGTGCAATGAAGATCTCACCGAGAGTATGACACTCTCGCTTGAGAAGGTTCAGGATCTGAGATATGGAGAGAATCCTCATCAAAGAGCGGCTCTCTACCGTTTTCCACTAAGAGAGCCTCTTGGAGGATACGATCAGATACAGGGTAAGGAACTCTCCTTCAACAATCTTACAGATGCTGGAGCGGCACTCGAGCTGTTAAGAGAGTTTTCGGGTGAGACGGTTATCATAGGTTTGAAACACGCTAATCCATGCGGCGTTGGTGTCGGGAAAACACTTTCTGAAGCCTGGTTTAAGGCCTATGAGTGTGATCCAGTGTCGATCTTTGGCGGGATAGTCGCTACAAATTCCGTCGTTGACGAAGAGGTCGCGATTGAATTGAAGGGAGTCTTCCTGGAGATAATAATCGCCTACGAATTCACAGAGGCAGCCTTACAAGTTCTGGCCTCAAAGAAAAACCTGAGACTTCTTAGGTTGAAGCGAGAATCGAAACGCGATCGACTGGATTTCAAAGCGATTCCTGGTGGAATGGTCGTTCAGGAAAGAGACATGCTCCTTATGAAAGACGAAATGAAATTGGTTACTAAAATTGAACCCGGAATAGCCGAAATCGACGATCTTCTCTTTGCTTGGAAGATTGTTAAGCACGTCAAATCGAACGCAGTGGTTATAGCTAAAGATCTACGAACGCTGGGAATTGGACCCGGTCAAACAAACAGAATCTGGGCCCTTGAAAACGCAATTAGGCAATCTAAAACAGACTTACGGGGAGCCGTTCTAGCATCCGATGCGTTCTTTCCCTTTGCCGACTGCGTAGAATCAGCTGCAAAGGCAGGCATAAGCGCCATTATTCAGCCCGGGGGCTCTATAAGGGACGCTGATTCTATCGAAATGGCTAACAGATATGGCATATCGATGTTATTCACGGGAATGCGACACTTCAATCACTGAAGCTTGAGGAGAAGATTATGAGAGTACTGGTAGTAGGTAAGGGTGGAAGAGAAGCAGCACTCGTCTGGAAGCTTTCGAAGAGCGACAGGGTGACCGAACTCTTCTGTGCTCCGGGAAATCCCGGGACCTCCAGGTTTGCAGAAAACGTTGGAATTGACGACTTCGATATTGACGGGCTTCTCGGATTTGCTATAGAAAGAGAGATCGATCTGGTCGTCGTCGGCCCGGAAAAACCTCTATCGATGGGAATAGTGGACATATTTAGAGAAAAGGGCGTGACAATATTCGGTCCCAATGCGGCCTGTGCACGTCTTGAAACAAGCAAAGTCTTTGCCAAAAACTTTATGAAAAGACACAAGATCCCAACAGCTAACTACAGAGTGGAGAGATACTATCTTCAGGCGCTTGCCGATCTTGAAGACTTCGATTTCCCCCTTGTAATAAAGGCCGATGGCCTGGCCGCAGGAAAGGGAGTCTTTATTCTTGACAATGTTGAAGAGACACGCCTTTTGCTGGGAGAGCTACTTCTGAATCACTCCCTTGGCGAGGCTGGATCGAGGATAGTTCTGGAAGAGTTTCTTATAGGAAGCGAACTATCTCTGTTCGTTCTGGCTGATGGAAGCAACTATGTTGAGCTTGGCGAAGCGAGAGACTTCAAGAAGGCCCTGGACGGTAACTTCGGTCAGAACACCGGAGGTATGGGAGCGATTTCACCTGTTCCGGACTACTCCGAAGAGATCAGAGAAGAGTTCAGGGAGAGGATTTTGAAACCGACTATGGAAGGTCTCATAAGCGATGGCCTGAAGTACACCGGTCTACTTTACTTTGGCCTGATACTGACGGCTAATGGACTAAGAGTACTGGAATTCAACTGTCGTTTCGGAGATCCCGAAACCCAGGCAATTCTTCCAAGAATCGAGTTCGATCTTGCGAAAGTTCTATATCAATGTGCTACTGGAAGTCTGGGAATCGACAAATTGCATTTGAGCGAAGAGACTTCAGTAGCAGTTGTTGCGGCCTCTCAAGGATATCCCGGAGAATTCGACACGTGTCATGCCATTTCGGGACTTGATACTGTCGACGACAATCTGGTCTTTCAGGCGGGAACGACTTTCAGAGACAGTAGAATTGTTACTTCTGGTGGAAGAGTCCTTACTGTAACAGCTCTGGACAAAAGTCCGAAAATAGCCAGAGAGAAAGCTTACAGTACACTCTCGCGAATCTTTTATAAAGGGATAACTTACAGGACGGACATAGGCGCGGAATTTGATGTAAACTTGAATTTGGCTGAGCGGGAGGTATGAGATGATAGAACGCTATTCACTCTCACCGATTAGAGAGATCTGGGAACTCGAGGCCCAATATGAAAGGTGGCTCAGAGTTGAACTTGCCGTCATAAAGGCCTACGAAGAGTATGGCCTCGCTCCCGAGGGGACCGCCGAACAAATAAGAGAGAAAGCGAAGATAAGTGTGGAAGGTATAGCAGAGATAGAAAAGGTCGTGGATCATGACGTTATCGCCTTCATAAAATACGTTACAGTCGATATCGACGACGCCGCTCGATACTTCCATCTCGGACTGACCTCTTCGGACGTTGTCGACACCGCTCTGTCTCTAGCAATAAAGGAGTCGGGACAGTTAATAATCGAATTGATGAATAAACTTTCGATTTCGCTTAGGGAGAAGGCGGTCGCTCACAAAGAGACTGTGTGCATGGGAAGGACTCATGGAATTCATGCAGAACCAACTTCCTTTGGTTTGAAGCTTCTCTCCTTTCTGGTCGAGATAGAAAGAGATATAGACAGATTGAAGTCTGCCGTGAAGAGAGCCTCTGTGGGTAAGTTGAGCGGGGCGGTTGGAAACTATGCGAATATATCACCGGAAATAGAGAGACGGGCTCTGGAGTTTTTGGGAATAGAACCGACTGAGATATCTACACAGGTAGTGCCGAGAGATATTCATGCGGAATTCGTATCTGCGCTAGCCATAAGTGCTTCCTCCATTGAGAGAATGGCAGTTGAGTTCAGGCACCTCCAGCGAACAGAGGTTCTGGAAGTCCAGGAGCCCTTCAAGAGAGGTCAGAGAGGATCATCTGCAATGCCTCACAAAAAGAACCCAATAATCTCCGAGCGTCTCACTGGAATGGCCAGACTTATGCGAGGCTACGTCTCTGCCGCTCTGGAAGATATAACGTTATGGCACGAGAGAGATATATCGCACTCCAGTGTTGAGAGAGTAATGCTTCCAGATTCAACTATGTTGCTATACTACATGATTGACAGAGCCATATATCTGGTTGACAATCTCATAATATACCCTGAGCGAATGCTGGAGAACTTCGAAGATTCAAACAACCTCGTCTTTTCTCAGCGTGTTATGATCTCATTGATCGAGAGAGGTATGACCAGAGAAGACTCCTACAGGCTGGTTCAAGAGATATCCATGGACTGCTGGAACAGAGGAGAGGACTTCAAAAAGGCTATAGAGAGCAATCCTCAGATAACACGGCTCATAGACTTTCCGGAGCTGGAAGAGCTCTTTAGGCCGGAATACTACCTAAGAAATGTAAATAAGATATTCGATCGAATTTTGAACGGAGGTTGATCTCCATGCAGAGACTGGCTATTGTCGGCGCTCAGTGGGGCGACGAAGGTAAAGGGAAGGTAGTGAACTATTTCTCAAAAGACTTTGAATGGATAGTAAGGTTCTCAGGCGGAGCCAATGCCGGACATACCATATACGTTGATGGGAAGAAGTACGTAAATCATCTCTTGCCTTCTATTCAGCCAAAGAACAACTCTAGAGGTTTTCTGGGAGCGGGAATGGTTATTGATGTGGAACAACTGATCAAGGAGTTTGAGACTCTTGAGATGGACTTCCCGGGAATTTCTTCGAGATTCTATATAGATCCCGAGGCTTTCGCCGTCTTACCGTGGCATAAGGAAGAGGATCTTCTCCTTGAAACAATGAGAAGAGATCCAATCGGAACTACTGGCAGAGGAATTGGACCTTCCTACACGGACAAGGTTTCTCGCGAGGGCTTGAAGCTGTACACGATTTTCGACGAAACGCTTCTTAGGGAACGCCTTGAATCGATATATCATATGAAACAGAAGATATACAGCAACAAGCTTACGATCACGCCCGCCGAGATGTTTCAGTATCTGCAAAAGCTTAGAGATGAGCTTTGGAGACTGAAGGTTCATTTTACAAGTGCGGTTGATATGTCTAGAGTCTTTAGAAGCACTTCGGTACTATTTGAAGGGGCTCAGGGTGTGCTTCTGGATCTTGATTTCGGTACTTACCCATTTGTGACCTCCGGAGCATGTATGGCTCATGGCGTATCTTCAGTCGGGTTCTCGACCTTTGAACTTGAAAGTGTTTATGGAGTGTTGAAGGCCTACACGACAAGAGTCGGTGCCGGCCCCTTTCCAACCGAAGACTTTACCGCTACCGGTGAGCTTATACGCGAAAAGGGAAAGGAATACGGGGCCACAACGGGGCGTCCAAGAAGGGTTGGTTGGCTCGATCTTCCCGCACTGAGATATGCAAAGATCCGCTCCGGTCTCACCGGCTTCGTTATTACAAAGGGCGATGTACTTAACGGACTAGATGAAGTCAAGCTCTGTGTGGCTTACGATGTCGATGGAGTAATAAAAGAGGTCCCTTCGACTTCGTACGATTTCTTCAGAGCGAAACCAGTCTATGAATCTATAGCCGGTTGGCCAACCACCGATCATGTGAATTTCCTCAAATATATGACCTTCATAGAAAGTGAGACCGGTGTCGAGATAGACTACATTTCTTACGGACCCAAGACAGAAGAGATGAAGACCAGGAATGATTTGATACTGAGTATATAGATCACTACTCTTCAGAAGGGAGGGAGGACAAAGGTATGGAAATCAGGTTGAACAACACCATGACAAGAGAAAAAGAGGTTTTCAGGCCACTTGAACCCGGAGAGGTGAAGCTTTATACGTGTGGGCTAACCGTTTATAATTTCGCTCACATAGGCAACTTGAGGGCCTACGTCTTTGCCGATACTCTCAAAAGAGTGTTTCTCTTCAACGGGTACAATGTTAATCATGTGATGAATATAACTGATGTGGGACATTTGACTGATGACGAAGACTCTGGAGAGGACAAGATGGAAGAAGGGGCAAGACGTGAGGGAAAGACCGTCTGGGAGATAGTAGATTTTTACACTCAGGCCTTCTTCAAAGATATGGAAAAGCTTCGCATTCTCTTACCGACTACTACTTGCAGGGCGACACGACATATTGATGACATGATAGAGATGATAAAAAAGATTGAGTCAAATGGCTTCACCTATATTGCGGGAGGAAATGTATATTTCGATACTTCGAAACTGCCCGATTACGGAAAACTTGGCAGACTGAAGCTGGACGGAGAAAAGACGAGGTCGAGAGTCGAGAGCGATCCGTACAAGAGGAATCCCTTCGACTTTGTACTATGGTTTACTCGCTACAAATATGAGAATCACGCCATGCAGTGGGATTCGCCCTGGGGAAAGGGGTTCCCTGGATGGCACATAGAGTGCTCGGCAATGTCCTCCAGATATCTTGGGGAAAGATTCGACATACACACCGGCGGAATCGATCACATACCAGTACATCACACAAACGAAATAGCCCAGAGCGAGGCCGCTTTCGGTCATGAATGGGTTAACTACTGGCTTCATTCAGAGTTTCTCGTTATAGGTGAAGGCGAGAAGATGTCGAAATCTCTGGGAAATTTCATCACGCTCCAGACTCTAGCAGATTCAGGTTACGACCCGCTGGATTACAGATATTACCTTCTGGGAGCCCATTATAGGAAGCAGTTAGCTTTCTCATTAGAGGCTCTCGACGGGGCGAGAAACGCTATGAGGAAATTGAGGTCGCGGATTTCTCAATTCGCCGAGGACTCAGAAGGTTCTGTAGAAATAAACAGAGAGCTTCTTGAAGAATTCCATGAAGCAATAAACGATGATCTCAACACTCCAAGAGCACTTGCAGTGCTCTGGAAAGTCGTCGATAGTGATAAGCTGACTTCTATGGAGAAGCTTTCACTGATAAACGAATTTGACAGGGTTTTTGCTCTGGGGCTATCAGAAATAGAACGGGAAAGCGTTCCGGAAGATATTCAGGAACTGGCGCGCGACAGGAGTAAAGCCAGAGAAAACAGGCAATGGGATAGGGCCGATGAACTTAGAAAGGCCATCTCCGAAAAAGGATATGAAATCCTCGATGAGAGAGATGGCTACTCTATAAGAAAGAAGTAATTCGGCTCTTTCTGTAGCAAAAGACAGCTACCATGGCCTAGTATCCAGCCTAAGGTAGACTCCGAATTTGTCGTTGCTATACTGAATTCCAATCTTCGGAAAGATGTCTCCTATACCTATTGTGGAACCCAGGTTTGCAAACATATAGATAGCAGCAGTCTCAAGAGTGGTATTTCTACCGAGTATCTGTAGTCCAATACCACTTTCTTTTAAGAAAAATAGGGGGCTCCAACCCCAGTTAATCCTGTACACAACCTGTGAGGCACCGGCGTACCAGAAAAACTCTTCATTGAAACCGGCTCCAATACCGGCATAAGTTCCAAGAGTGGGAGAAAAACCGGCAGAGAGTTCTATCAGCGGGTTCAAATTACCTGCTCTCAACTTTATTCCCGGAGTAAGGGTTAGGCTGAAGAGGTTGCTCCTGAGGTCAAGAGGTACTCCAGTAACCAGATCGCCAGCCGTATCGAATTCAATATAGGCATAAGATCTGAATCTCGTAGAAGGATTTAGAGGCATCTGAAACAACTCTGCTGAAATCCCAGCCTTCAGAAGCGGGTCTCCCGCAATCCCAAGGCTCAGTTCCAGAGATACGCCTATGCCGGCAAGTATCTCGCCATCATAAGTCCCAACGAAGCCTGGCTTCATTGTCCCGAGATTGAAAGAGGGTCTAAGTGTGACCAGATGCTTCGCGTCGAGAGACATATGCAATGTAAGGAAACTCAACGAGAAGTCCTTACCATCGTAATCAACAAGCGGTGCGCGAAGAACTGGCTTCAAGAGATGACTGATGGCTTTGTTCAGATACTTTCCCGGATGATGTTCGACTTCGACAGGCGCAAAATCGTCGGCAGGGATCTCGGCAGGCGAATACCTCTCCATTGAATAATCGTAAAGATAAACGGCCATTCCCTTTGCCTCTCTCGAGTGGCCGAAGCCATATATCTTCCCGCCAGAGACAACGGCCTTTTCAAGGTTTGCACCCCTGGTAAGCCTGAAAACTTCGCCTGTGGCTACGTCCACAGCGTAAGCATCCATATAGCCGTCTTCATAGGCCGCAGTATAAATAACTACACCGTCCTGAAAATCGATTCCTCTGCCTTTCATATAGGGGTCTTCCAGTATAATCTGGAACTCTCCCTCCTTGAAGGTCGCTATCGCTCCGTTTATACCGTTTCTCGAAAGCAGCATTATGTAGCTTCCGTCATTTAAAACCATAAAATCCTTCACAAGCCATGGAATGCTTAGAACTCCCATATCGCCGAAGAATATGCTTGAAGTTTCACTCTTAGCGTCGTATAAAGCAGTTATGAGTTTTCCGTTATATACATCGAAGGCCGTTATATCACCCTTTTCAAGCAACTTAACACTTCCAGGAGAACTCTGTTGCCAGATCTCTCTGGTCGTTCTGCCTCTCTCCTGAACGGAATTCATGAGATAAGTACTTTCGTCCTTCCATTTTAACGACAGTGCTCCAAAGTCCGACAGCCGCCTGTTGAAACCACTGCTGGTTATCTCCTCAATTCCCCTGTCAATGGCTCCCACCCACGAACTGGCTTCGCCATAACGGGCATATGAGAAGATAACACCTCTGTCTGTGCTTGTCATATCAAATATCTGACCATTTTCGACCAGCCGAATCTCACTACCGGTAGCGTATTTAGTAGTGGCCAGCGCTACTTCTTCTTTCCAGTCTTCGTAAAGGTTGTCCAGCGTGTCACCGAAAGCCTTCTTGGAAGAGTTTATTGTTCCCAGAACCGGCAGCCTTCCAGACATCTCGTAGTGAAAGGTTTTGATCGCTTCAATTCCAAATCTTCTCACCAGATAATCATAGAAATTAGCCATATAGTTGTAGTAAAGAGTTCCTCCCCTGTAGTCTTCTCTAAAGACAGCCAATGCGTAAGCCAGTTCTGGAAACTGCTTCGCAAGATAGTTCTGATAGCTCATCTCTGGACCCCACAGTGGGTTATTTAGCCTACCTTCGGAAGGATAAATACTTGATTCGGCAAAGATCGTTACCCCCTCCACAAAGGGTGATAATCCTTGCGGAGATAGCATCTCCGTTCCTAGCAAGACTCTGGAAATGAAGGCAGGAACTCCGGTTGTATATGTTAGGTGAGCAATATGAGTGAATTCGTGAATCAGCAGTTGTCTGTAATGATTGGAAACGTTCAATCTCGTCGACAATACAGCGTCCGTAGGCCAGACATAAATATGTATCGTTTTATGGTTGAAGGCAAAGGCTACCCCATTGGTATTCACTCCGAGATCCAGTAGCACGATATTTATCCTTCCAGGATCATTTCCCACAAGGTCTATAGCCTTATCCCGTATAGATTCGAAGGTGTTTCCTATATACACGGCAGTTTTCTCGTAGCCGTGAGGATAAAACACATCTGCATTGGGAAAGACCAGAACACCCTTCGCCATAATCATTACAGGAAGTAAAAAGAGCAAAAACGGAATTTTCTTCATAACGCTGACCCTCCCTCTGCGAAAGCCTCCGCAACATAAACAATACGTTTGGAAAAACGGTGTTCTGAATTCCAAAAACACCTATGAAATGACGTTTTGGAAACTCCCTTCGAAGCTCCCCTTGCAAGTCTCGTAAGAAGAAAAACATTACCGATTACCGTAAGATCGAAGGTCTTACTTTGAAAGAAACCTATTGGCTCCTTTGAGCAATTGATCCGAGTCTTCTTCACAATCCGCCAACTCCCTGAAGAGAGATACGAAATGTTGCCCGCGATTTATACTCCCAGTAATCCTGCTATATTTTACCATTCTTCCGGTTGGTTCCAATCAATATTCCTTCTGATGATGCATAATAGTACCGAACAGCTAGATATTCTAAATGGAGGTTTCGTATGTGGGCGTTTCTAGATGGCGAATTCGTCGAAGAAAAAGGGAATAATATTAAGCTGGAAAACAGGGGATTGACTTTTGCCGATGGTCTCTTTGAGGTAATTAGAACTATAAAGGGGAAGATTCTATTTTTTGAAGATCATTTCGGAAGAATGGAGAAAAGTGCGGCCTTCTTTGACATACCACTAAGGTTTTGCGCCGAATACGTGAAAACCGCTGCTGTGGATTTGATAGAAAGAAATGGTATCGAAGATGGAGAGCTGTATCTGGAATTGACAAGAGGAACAGATCTTCACAGGGAACACAGATACCCTCCAGCGGGTACCAATAGCACTTTCTTCATGCTGGCACTTCCACTGAGACATATTGATTACAGAAACTGGGAGACTGGCGTGAGGCTCTTCACATACCCGGATTTAAGGCACAGGCTCTGCGAACACAAAACTGTAAACCTTCTCCCAAACGTTCTGGCAAAAAACTACGCCTATGCCCAGGGCGGTTATGAAGCTCTAATGTTCAGAGAGGAGATCGGTATCAAATACGCAACCGAAGGTGGAAGCTCGAACTACTTTCTTGTAAGGGATGGAGTCTTTCACACTCCTGAGATAGACAATATCCTTCCCGGGATTACGCGAAGTAAGATAATATCGATTATCCGTGACCACGGATATGAGCTTCACGAAAGGCGCGTGGGAGTGGACGAATTTCTAGAAGCCGACGAAGTCATTCTCGTAAGCACAGTATCAAGAGTCATGCCCGTTCTTTCAATTGACGAAAGACAGTTCGACGCTCCCGGAGAGATTACTTTGGAAATTCAGGCTGCTTACGAGAAGATTTTCTTCTCCTGTATATGATTCAAAAAATTCAGATAAGTTCAGTCACATATAACCTTGATCTTCCTTATGAATGGCTTATTTAGTGTATAATACTCGAAATTCGAGCACTGGTTTCTGATAGTTCCACATCATCTTTTGGAGGTGTTTAGGAATGAAAAAGCTCCTTGTTTCGCTTCTTTTACTTGTCTTTGCAGTTATGGGCTTTGCGCAGATAGCCGCTGAAGAAGCTATACCGGTTATCGAGAGTAAAGGAATAATGGCAAAGGTCGACGACTCTCCGCTGACTTATGCGGAATTCAGAACCGCTGTTGAAAAGGCCTTTCCTGGAAAAGGACAGTTGATATCTGGTACTGGAGAAGTATCCAGGGCCGACTTTGTTCTAGCCCTCGTAGAAGTTTTGGGCTTGCAAGCAGAAGTGGCGGCGGTAGAAGAGATCTGCACCACAGCACTCGACGAGTGGGACACACCTGAAGAAGTATGGGGTGCTCTCACAGTTGCATACAGGAGCAATCGTCAGCTTCTGGGTTTCAGATATGGCCATGTTATAGAAGCCGATGCTCCGATTACCAGAAGAGAGTCGGCAGTATCTCTATATATGGCAATGAATCCTCCTGCTAAAGGTGGAATCATAACCACGGCGGTTGGAGCAGATGCCCCGGGTTTCAATACTCTCTTCACCTCTTCCGGTCTTACCTGGACCATCTGTAACATAATCGGTGACGGTTACACCGGCACAAACAAGGATGGCTTCTACTTTCCGAGAATGATAAAACGAATGCCAAGCCTTGAAAACGGACTCATGAAGATCAATGATGATGGTTCACTGTCAATAACCTACGAACTTCGCAAGGGTATGAAGTGGCATGACGGCGCCCCTGTAACGGCAAATGATGCGAAGTTCCAGTGGGAGGTTATGATAAGTGGAGCTCCTGTCACAACGAATTACTTCGAAAGTTCAGTCTCAAAAGTCACAGTCATTGACGACCTCACGTTCACTATAACCCTTCCAGAGCCATTGAGCAATGCCGAGCTCGGTTCTTCGGTATATGCGTATTACTTTGGCTGGTTCCAGCTTCCGGAGCACGTTTACAGAAAGGACTTCGAAGCGGCCAGAGAGAGTGGGAAGTGGGACGATTTCGTCACAAAGGCCACAAAGAACCCCATAATGACCGGTCCTTACAAGTTTAAGGAATACGCCGAAGGGCAGTACGTAATTCTGGAAGCCTTCGATGGATACTTCATGGGAAGACCGAATATAGATCAAATAGTTATGAAGATAATACCAGATAGTGACGTTACATTTGCCTCGACTCTCAACGGAGAGATCGATTTCGGTAGATACACCCTTGACCTCAAGCAGTCAATACAACTTCAGAACCAGCATTCAAATGTTTTCAACGTTTTCTTCACACCTAACATCGCTTACGACAATTTGAACTTGAACCTGAGGGACCCAAAAGATACTACAAAACCGCACCCGATTCTCGGTGATAAGAAGGTAAGGCAGGCTATTCTTCACGCCATTAACAGAGAACAGATAAGCAATGTAGTCTATTCCGGTCTCGCAGAAGTCGTCGATACCTGGATAACCGATCTCCACCAGATGAGAGATGCTCTGAAGAGCCCTCTGGTAAAGCACTACGAGTATAACCTGGATAAAGCGAAAGGACTTCTCGCAGAAGCCGGCTGGAAGCTTAATAACAGAGGCGTTATGGAGAAAAACGGTGTTCCCCTCGAATTCACTCTGTCCCTCGCTTCCGGATACTCCTCAAGCCAGATGACCGCTCAGATAATTCAGGGGATGTTAAAGCAAGTTGGTATCAATGTCAAGATTGACGCAAAACCTGCACTCGTCATATGGACTGAGGTCTTCCCGTATGGTGACTTCGATGCTCTGCTTTCTGGCTGGGGCTACGGAGTCAGTGATGAGGCTGCAAATTACTGGACTAGCGATCAGATTCCGTCTGAAGCCAATTTCTGGGGCGGCACGAACTACACCGGTTGGGCCAATTCAGAAAATGACGAGATTATAAACGCAGCCGCAAGAGAACTCGATCCAGAGAAGAAAGTAGCTCTCTATGAGAAGCACTTTGCACTGTGGACGGACGAACTGCCCTCTCTACCGCTAGTTGTTGCTCCTACTCCCCACTTCGCGAAGAAGTACATAAAGAGCTTCAATTCTGGTTATGATAACGGCTTAGGCTGGATTATACAGAACTGGTATATCCAGAGATAGGCAAAGAATGACTTCCGGGTGGGGACCGAATTCGCTCCCCACCCATATCTTAATTCCCGGGAGGTTTACGATGGAGTTTACCAGACTCATAGACACAGTTCCTGATTACAAGAGGTTCTTCACTGTGGAAGAGATGGACGAGAGATCTCTTGCCCTTGCGGAAAAGTATCCCGAAAAAGTGAAAGTCTATCAAGCAGGAAAGTCAAGAGGTGGTCATCCAATCTACGTACTGGAAATAGGAAAAGGGACAAAAAATGCCCTACTCTTTGGTTGTCCTCATCCAAATGAGCCTATCGGAGCAATGATGCTGGATTATCTTAGCGAGAGACTGGCAACTGATGACGAGTTACTTAACGAGTTCGACTACACATGGCATATGATAAAAGTTATAGATGTAGATGGGACAAAACTCAATGAAGGTTGGTTCAATGATTCTTCCTCTATAAGGAAGTATGCTGCCAATTTCTACCGACCACCAGGCCATGAACAGGTAGAATGGACCTTTCCCGTAGATTACAAGACACTGCACTTTCACTCTCCAATGCCTGAGACAGAGGTCCTCATGAAGCTAATGGACGATAAGAAGCCGGAGTTCATGTACTCGCTTCATAATTCGGGATTTGGCGGTGTTTACTACTATATAAGCGACGCTGTTCCCGAACTGTATGAAGTCTTCAGTTCACTTCCGGGTATCTTCAGTCTTCCCCTGAATCTCGGAGAGCCTGAAGCACCTTTTCTTGAGGAACTGGCGCCGGCGATATTCAAGCTATTCGGTATGGCCCAGGAATATGATTATCTTGAGAAGAACCTTGGCCCGGACAAAGATCCGGCAAGTGTCATAAAGGCGGGTACAAGCTCTGACGACTATGCCTCAAGCGTAGCAAATACTTTCGCTCTTGTCTGCGAGATGCCCTATTATTACGATCCCAGAGTTGAAGACCAATCCGAGGCGGAAATCACTAGGAAAGAGGCTCAAAGGTTCAATTATGAAAAATCCCTTGAGTCATTCAGTTTCGTGAAAGAGATTATGAGCTCTCTTGAGCCCGAGATAAAGGACAGAAACTCTCCATTCTACAGAGTATTTAAAAGCGCTCTCGAGACCTATCCCGATCAGCTACAGGCTCAGAAGAACTGGATTGAGAGTGATCAAACGCTTGAGAGAAAGGCGAAAAAGGCTGAAGTCTTTGACAACAAGATCGTCAGCCAGTTCTATCAGTCGCTTATGCTTGGCATGCTTAGAAGATTGGTAGCCGAAAACAATGACGGTTCCGAGAAAATGAAAGCTATCTCGAATATGACGGACGAGGCTTTTGAAAGAAAAATGGAGTATCTTGAAGAGAATCTAGACTATAAGGCTATACCCATAAAGAGTCTCGTTTCCGTTCAACTTCTTGCCGGTCTTAATCTGGCATATTACTTACAGGGGAAGAGCGATAAGTGAAGACGTATTTTCTTAAGAGGTTTCTTGAACTCATTCCCATCTTTTTCGCAATTTCGATAATCATATTTGTGATAATGAATTCAATGCCCGGGGATCCTCTTCTTCAGATGCGTATGCAAAATCCGCGGGCAATGGCAAACGATCCTCAGCGAATGAAGGAACTTAGAGAATACTACAGGCTTGACGATCCGCTGCCTGTCAAGTACTTCACATGGCTTAAGAGCATAATGACTGGAGATCTAGGATACTCAAGCATGTACAAGATGCCGGTAATAGATCTAATAACATCGAGACTTCCAAACACTCTTATTCTGACAATAACTGCCTGGCTAATAGGATTGGTTTTCGCTCTACCAATCGGTATTCTCTCTGCGGTAAAGAAGTACTCTGTCTTCGATTATTCGACAACGGTCTTTGCCTTCATCGGAATCTCTTTACCAAGTTTCTGGTTTGCCCTTATCGCAATTATAATCTTTAGCGTCAACCTGAAGTGGCTTCCAGTATCGGGGATGGCCACATACGGAGTTGTAGGAACCTGGAATATCTTCGTCGACAGGCTCCGATATCTAGTTTTGCCTGCCTTTGTTCTCGGCTTGGTGCAAGTTGCGTCCTGGGTTAGGTACATAAGAACCTCTCTTCTGGAAGTTCTTGACCAGGACTACGTAAGAACCGCATACGCCAAGGGAGTGCCGGACAGAAAAGTGATAATCAAACACGCGCTGAAAAACGCAATGATTCCGATAATTACTATTATCGCTCTGGATATTCCATACTTTTTTGGAGGCGCGCTGATAATCGAGACCGTCTTTTCCTGGCCGGGAATGGGCCGCTTGATGTATCAGGCGGTAATTTCCAGTGACTACAATCTTGCAATAAGCTGTCTGATGTTTTTGGCGATAATAACTCTCATCTCGAATTTGGTAGCAGATTTTCTCTATGTGCTAGTCGATCCGAGAATCAGAATGGGCAGAAAGGGGACATAACTATGCCAAAACTCTTCTACCGCAAGAAACTCGAAGAACTCGAAGATAAGGCGCGTCCTCTACATATAAACAGCTACTGGCAACTCGTGTGGCTGAAATTTAAGAGTCACAAGCTTGCAATGATTGGAGCCGTTATTCTACTGGCGATAGTCGCCTTTTCAGTTTTCGGACCTTTATTTGTGAAAGTTGGCTATGATGACATGGATTTTTCGTCTCTCTTTTCTCCTCCGCTTACCAGAGGTCATCCTCTGGGAACCGATGAGCTGGGACATGATGTGCTTGTAAGAATCATGTACGGCGGACGCATATCTCTCTTTGTGGGCTTCGCTTCATCAATAATAACTACTCTCATAGGAACACTTATTGGACTACTTTCGGGATTCTACGGTGGCATAGTCGATAGGTTTCTTATGCGATTTGTTGACGTAATGCTTTCCATTCCAATGTTTCCGATACTTCTAACACTCACACTCGTATTTGGATCGGGAATAATGAATATCATACTTGTCCTAACAGTCTTCGGCTGGATGGGCGTGGCGAGGCTCGTGCGCGGCCTGGTCCTTTCTATAAGAGAGACCGAGTATGTAATGTCGGCGAGAGCCATGGGGGTGAGGAGTGTACGGATAATATTGAGACATGTACTTCCCAATGTTATACCGATAGTGATAGTCTCGGCCACTTTGAACATGTCTTATGCTATCCTTGCCGAATCTTCCTTGAGCTATCTCGGTCTCGGAATACAACCTCCAATGCCATCTTGGGGAAATATGCTGCAAAGGGCTATGAATTACGTACTGGGAACAGCCACTGGAGTTAGTCCGTGGTGGTTGACTTTCTTTCCAGGCTTTTTCATATTCCTGACAGTTCTTAATGTGAACTTCCTCGGCGATGGCTTGCGGGACGCACTCGACCCGAAATTCGTTAGTGAGAGTTGATAGTCATGGAGAAGATTCTAAAAGTCGAAAACCTGAAGATAAGCTTCAAAACTCAGCTGGGAAGGATAACACCAGTTGACGGCATTTCGTTCGAGCTTAGCGAGGGAGAAACGCTCGGAATAGTCGGTGAGTCTGGATGCGGAAAGACGATAACTGCCTTTTCTATAATCAAACTGCTACCTAAGAACGCCTTTCTGGGAGAGAACACACGGATAACCTTCAGAGGTCGCGATCTCGCTATGATAGATAAGGAAGATTTGCAGAGAATTCGAGGAAAGTCAATATCTATGGTTTTCCAGGAACCTATGACCTCCTTAAATCCACTTTATACTATTGGATGGCAGATATCGGAAGTTTATAAACTTCATGAAGGACTTGACGAAAGCCAGGCAATGCAAAAAAGCATCGAAATGCTCGGGCTGGTCGGAATACCCGAGCCCGCCAAGCGAGTTAAGGAATACCCACACCAGCTTTCCGGTGGCATGCGACAACGCGTGATGATTGCGATGGCACTCGCTTGTAGTCCAATGCTTTTAATAGCCGATGAACCGACAACCGCGCTGGATGTGACTATACAGGCTCAAGTCCTCGAGCTGATGAACGATCTTAAGAGCAAGTTCAATACGGCAACTATGATAATAACTCACGATCTAGGGGTCATAGCAGAAATGTGCGACAGAGTTCTTGTGATGTATGCAGGTCAGATTGTGGAGAGTTCTGACGTATTCAGATTGTTTGATAACCCACTTCATCCATATACCAGGGGACTGATTCACTCAATTCCAAGAATCGAAGTTAAGAAGCTTGATCAGAAGAAGCTTAACGTTATCGAAGGATTTGTTCCTCATCCTTCAAAGTTTCCGGAGGGATGTCGTTTCAGACCTCGCTGTTCATTCGCCATGGAAAAGTGTGTTGAAAGACCTCCCGTTTATCTTACAGAGACAGGTCACACTGTAAGTTGTTGGCGATTCGAAGGAAGTGAGCTTTATGAATGAGAGACCTATGGTAGAGATAAGAAACTTGAAGAAATGGTTTCCGTTGAAGGGCAGCTTCAGAAGAAAATCAAATCTCAAAGCGGTTGATGGTGTTGACCTGCATATTTACAAGGGCGAAACGCTGGGGTTGGTCGGAGAGTCCGGATGTGGAAAGACTACTATTGGACGCACATTAATAAAGCTTTACACTCCAACAGCTGGAGAGTTCCTTTATAGAGGCAAAGGTGCCTCTGATAATGGTATAGACATCTTCTCGCTTTCCGAATCGATGATGCGTTCCTTCAGGAAGGAAATTCAGATGGTCTTTCAGGATCCTTATGCCTCTCTGAATCCAAGAATAACGATTCATGACATAATAGCTGAAGGCCTTCGCGTCCACCGTTTTGGTCGGAACAAGGAAGAACGGAAAGAAATGATAGCCGAAGTGCTTGAGAAGGTGGGATTGAGATCGGAATACATGTATCGTTACCCTCATGAGTTCTCCGGAGGTCAAAGACAACGAATAGGGATAGCGAGGTCGATAATCCTCAATCCAGATCTCGTGATTTGTGATGAACCGGTTTCGGCGCTGGATGTCTCAGTTCAGGCTCAGGTGATAAATCTTCTTGAAGATCTGAAACGTGATTTGCGACTCACATACCTGTTCATTGCTCACGATCTAGCCGTAGTTAAGCACATTTGTGATCGAATCTCGGTCATGTATCTCGGAAAGATAGTGGAGACTGCAGAAACTGATGAGCTTTTCAACAATCCCTTGCATCCATATACACAGGGTCTCCTCGCTTCGATTCCAATACCCAATCCGCATTTGAGAAAGATCGGAAAGAGGCAACTGGTAAAGGGTGACATTCCATCACCCGTGGATCCGCCCCAAACATGTAGATTCGTTAAGAGATGCCCTAAGGCTTTCGAAAAATGTTCCCGAGAATCACCTGAGCTAAATGAAGTCAAGAGCGGGCATTTTGTATCCTGTTTTCTTTACTGATCGATTTACCATTCGAGGGACATCAGACAGATCAGTTGAAGACAAAGATCCAAGAGAATAGACTATCTATCAGCTCCCGATCGACATGCCTGAATTCGTAATAGTCGTCGGGAGTTGACATTTCTCTGGATACCCTTCTGAAATAGTGATCTAGACCCGGCAAGATCTGGAAGTACACGTTGATTTTTGTCCACAGCGCATTCATGAAAATCATATAATCATCTACCGTAGATTCGTAGTCAGAGTCACCCTGAAGTATTAGGACGGGGATATTCAATTCTTTGATACTTTCTATGGTATTAAGGTTATCGATTTCATCGTAGTATCCAGCGGTCGCCGCCAGAACTGGTGTTCCAGGTAGCAACTTGCCATCGAGAGCCTTTTGCAGATAGTCTATTAAAAGATTTAGCTGTTGTTTTTCCCTTTCAGAATAGTAAAGAGAAGAGATATACAGCTGCCGATCTATTATAACCTGCAACTCTCTTCTGGCAGGTGTGGCGAGCAGCACTATACCGGAAACCCTAGGATTTCTCAATGCTATTGTTGGCGCCACTTTTCCGCCCAGACCGTGTCCCACAAGAAATATTGAAGATACCGCGGGTATTTTCGAGGCGAGTTCAATGGCGTTAACGACATCTTCAATTATCTCGGTCTCTATATTCGGTGGCATCTGAGCGAGTCTCTCGCCAAACACGAAGGATCTCTTGTTGAAGCGAATAGTTGCAATCCCTCTACTTGCAAGTCCCCACGCAATATCTCTGAATGGTTTGTTAGGACCGATTGTGGAATCCTTATCTAGCGCTCCAGAATCGTGTATTAAAATCACAAGCGGGTACTTTTCGACGTTTTTTGGAACTGTAATCGCTCCAGACAATGTCCATTTCTCCTCACCAATCATGATCTCAAACTCATCAAATCTACTTGTGTCTATGTACCCGGCTATAGATCCAGGTTGAAGGGTAGGAAGAACAACAAAGCCATCCACCTTTCCGAAGTCGTCAATTATAACGTTGAAATCAACGAACCCTTTTTCGAACTGAGCGTGAAATATATAGACTGTATATCCCCGAATTTCGCTGGTCTCTGTCGAGAAAACAAATAGATAGTTTCCATAGTTTTCTCTTAATCTCTGTATTTCTTCCCTCATGTCATCGACAGTGTAGTCACGCTTGGCTCTAACACTCTGCATTTCGTGGGCAAGGTAGAAACTTCCACGCAAGAAAAGCTGGAGATACCTGTTCGCGAGTACCTCAGATCCGCAATATGCAAAAGTCGCGAGAACAATCAGAATAATAGAAATCAATAGATGTTTCTTCAAGGCTAAGCCTTCTTCCAATCTTGCCGGTATATACTCATCTACTATTAAACCATAACCGGGTATTCTGGCAAAAACAAAACAGAGGGCTTTCAACCCTCTGAAGATTCAGGTAAAAGACGATTATTTCAAGAAACTAGGATCCGGAACTGTCCATTATCTTCTCGCTGTTGAACACTCTCGCCAGAAGATAGACAAAAACAGATATATATGAGAGATTGCTGAAAACCATGAACACAAACCTCGAACCAACAAATTGAACTGTGATAATGTCTTTCATCACAAATATCGAATTTAGAAGCGGTATGAAGTACATTAGAGGATTGTCCGGCGATTCCATTTGCATCGTGGCAACTCCCAGGACTATAGCAAATATGTATATTGGAAGTATATAGCCGCCACCTTCTTTTATGTTTCTCGCAAGTGAGCCGAGAAGTACTATTAGAGAAGCGGCCAGTCCGGCCATTGTGAGAAGAGTAGCGAAAAGTCCTGCCAGTGTTGTGAGGGAAAGAGAAGAGAGGTTCAACTCTCCCGCTCCAAACGCCGGACCTCCCAATCTGAAGGCAATCATAAGGCCTATGAAAGTGAAGATGCTATTTAGGACCGCTATAGTCATAACATACAGGATCTTCCCAGTCGCAATTGAAGTTCTCGACACCTGGTTTACCAGAAGCACAGGCATGCTTCCCCTTTCCTTCTCTCCGGCGGTCGTATCCAAACCGATGTTCATTGAGCCCGAGAAAATATAAATCAGGAGAAAGTACGGTATAAGAACCGCAAGCGCTTCGGTACCCTTTGACTCTTCAGGCGCAACATCTTCCCTCTCTACTTCAACGGGATTCAGGTCGGCGAGAGTAAGTCCATGCTGCGAAAGTCTGTCGGCGAGAAGAACGCTGGAATATGCTGAAAGAGCGCTATGTACCATTTGGGCGGCAAATGAAGAGGCTCTTGAAGTAGATTTGTAGTAAAGTTTTGCATCCACCTTAACTCCTTCTTGAACCCTTTTAACGCTATCGGGGGCAAACTCTACAATAATCGAATCGTCACTATTCAAAACGGACTCCCGGTCGAGCTCTTCAACCTGCACGAATTTGATGAGTTCACCAAGTATTGATGTGAATCTCTCGTCAGGCACATTTATGAGTTTCAGTCTGTACTCCGTGTTCTCGAACGTTCTGACCTGAGAAGAACTCACAGTGTTTATTACAAAGAATATTATGGGCATTATCAACATGGGAAGAATCAGCACGGCGAATATTGTTCTTCCGTCTTTGAATACGTTCTTTAGTTCTTTTCTGAATATAATCAGAGCGTCTCTAAGCATTGTCTGTTACCCCCTCTCGCTCAGCGATTTTGAAGAAGACGTCTTCCAGGTTGCTATCACCGAACTTCGTATAGAGTTCTTTCAGAGTGTCATTTTCCACAAGATTTCCATTGAAGATGATTCCAACCCTGTCGCAAAGCTTTTCGGCAACAGCCATTATATGAGTTGATATTATTATCGTCCTGCCCTGTCTTCTATAGTCTTTAAGAAATTCCGTGACCGTCCTGGCAGTTAGTATATCCAGTCCGTTCGTAGGTTCATCGAAGATAATTACCTCAGGGTCGTGAATAAGACTCACAGCAATGGCTGCTTTCTGTTTCATACCAGTTGAGAGTTTACCGATTCTCTTGTCCAGAAAATCTCCCATGTCAAGATACGAAGCAAGGTCTCTAATTCTCTTATTGATAACAGAACTCTCCATGTGACTAAGTTCACCGAAGAATTGAAGAAGCTCTTTAGGAGTGAGGTTACCCGAAAGCTTCATATCGCTGGTTAGAAATCCTATACGCTTTCTCACCTCAGTTGCTTCCTTCATACAATCAAAGCCCATTACTTCTGCCTTGCCAGAGTTAGGTTTCAGTAAAGTCGCAATGATTCTCAACGTAGTAGTCTTGCCGGCACCATTCGGGCCTAGAAGACCGAATATCTCACCTGGCTCGGTACGAAAACTTACTTTATTAACAGCCTTTACTCTCTTCTTTCGACTTTCGAATGTCTTATCTATCGAAGTGACTTTAACCATTCAGCTCCTCCTTTATGCAGCTGTTGACAATTCACATTACCAGATTCTCGAAATTCCTGCGATTAAACTGGATATGAATTAGTTTCTATATTGTCGATCAAACAATCAATAATATCAATCTCTTTATTCATTAATTTCATTAGTGGTTTAATTATAGTATAATGATATGTAGAAGCGTATGGCTAAGATAATCTGAAGACTTAAAGACGTGGAAATGACGAGGAGGTATTATGAAAGCTGAAAAATCAGAATTTTTATATGGTAAGAGGCCCATTCTGAAAGGTTTGATAGAATTGCTTGGTAGAAGTTATCAGTACGTCTCCATCCTTGGAACAGACGTCCGGGGAAAGGTGTTTCAGGTGACGACTACGGGCGTGAATGTAAAGGAAAGTGCCTGGAGCGAGAGAGGTTTCGTGATAAGAGTCCATAATGGACTAGGCTACTTCGAATACTCTATAGACAGGATAGACGAAAGCAATCTATCGAGTATTATTGAATCCATAAGAGAGAGAATCGAATACACTACAAAGAAGGTAATGGAACATTCTCTTGAGCACTGCTCGGTACGGCCAATCTTAGAAACCAGCACGGTCGTTGATTTCGAGGGTGAGGTCCATTCACTGCCCTCAAGCAGTACCCCCGAAGAAATCGTTACCCGTCTGACCTCAATAGTAGAACGTGCACACGCTATCTCAGAAGAAGTTCTGAATGTCTCTGCAGTTCTAGAAAATGTAAGAGTCAGCAAACTCTTCCTTTCTTCAAAGAAGGACCTTCAGCAGTCCTACATGTGGTCTCAAGGTTACCTTTATGTTGTATCGAGAAGAGGCGAGATCACGAAATATGGCATAAAAGGCTTCTCGGGTTTGAAGGGCCTGGAGATTCTCGATGAGATGGATACTGAAGTGGAAAGCGTTGTTGAAAAAGCCAGACTCTTGCTATCCTCCGAAAGAGTTTCCCCTGGCGTCTATGACGTCATCTGTTCTCCCGATGTTTCCGGACTCATTGCTCATGAAGCTTTTGGACATGGCGTAGAGATGGATATGTTTGTCAAAGGTCGTGCGAAAGCTGTGGAATACCTGAACAAAGAAGTTGCATCGCCACTCGTTACTATGCACGATGGGGCTTCTGCAGCTAGAGAAGTATCGTCATACGCCTTTGACGATGAAGGAGTCCTTGCATGTGACACTATAATAATTGACAAGGGGATTCTCAAGAGGGGAATCTCAGATATCGTCTCAGCCGATATTCTTGGAACTGAACCCACCGGGAATGGCAAAAGAGAGTCCTTTGAGCGTAAAGCATACGCAAGGATGACAAACACGTTCTTCTCGCCTGGAGAGTCTTCCCTGAAAGATATGATAGCCTCGATTGAAGACGGCTATCTTCTGGAGGATTACTATAGCGGAATGGAAGATCCAAAGAACTGGGGCATTCAATGCGTTATAGCCTACGGAAGAGAGATTAAGAACGGTGAACTGACCGGAAGAATCGTCTCTCCAGTGATGATCACAGGCTATGTTCCAACACTGTTGAAATCGATCTCAATGGTTTCGAAGGAAGTTGAACTCTCTGGAACGGGAGCCTGTGGAAAGGGTCACAAAGAGTTCGTTAAGGTCTCCGCGGGGGGGCCACATATAAAGGCAAAAGCGAGGTTGGGATAGTATGCTGGAGAAGATCAGCGAAATACTTAAAAGCATAGAAGTAGATGCCTGGAAGATAGAAGAGATAACCGTACGGGGTGAAGAACACTTTTTTGTAGGCAAGAAACTCGATATGAGCCGAGCCAAGAGTATTCGCTATTTCAACGTTATCGTCTACAGGGACTTCCAGGATAAAGACAAAGAGTACAGGGGAAGCTCGAGTGTCAGAATTTTTTCCACAATGGAAGAAGAGGAGCTTCGAGAATCGTTAGAAGGTGCGGCTTTCGCGGCAGGCTTTGTTAAGAATCCCTGGTACCCAATAGCAGATCCTTATACTGCGAGATTCAAATCGAAGGCCCTAGATCTTTCAGCCATTTCTTCAGAAGCTATTGGAGCGGTTTTCGAGGCGGATGTAGAAAAAGATGCATGGTTGAACTCCGTAGAGATTTTTGTAACCAGAAACGACTATCGAATTGTCAATTCCGCTGGACTCGATGTCTCCTACAGCAGTTACAGGACTCATATAGAGACAATCATCGCAGCTTCAGGTAACGAAGAAGTCGAGCTCTATGACGATTATAAGATTGCGCTCCCTGATATAACGGTAATTAGAGACAGGATGAAAAGGCTGATAATCATGGCAAGAGACAGGGCTCGCGCAATTCATACTCCGGCTCTCAGAGATTTTGCAGTGGTTCTCACAGGCGAGCCAGTCAAAGAGGTTATGAGGTACTATTTAAACCAATCAAGTGCAAAGATGAAGTACGATAGGATATCCCAGGCCGAAGCGGGCAACTCCATTCAGGGGGAAGAATCGGGAGACAAGGTCAATATTGAGCTCCTCCCAGAATTGCAGACCTCTTACTATAGCGCACCAGTAGACAAGGATGGATTACCCCTTAGAGATTGCCTTATTGTGGAAGAAGGTTCGCTAATTAGATTCTGGGGCGATATAAGGTTCTCAAGCTACCTTGGGATAATCCCTACGGGCGATGTGATGAACTTCTCAGTGCGGCCAGGTAGTCTTAGTTTAGATGATTTGCGTTCTGAACCGCATATTGAAGTTTCTCACTTCTCGGCGGTAGATGTTGATGAAACGACTGGCGATTTTGGAGGAGAGATAAGACTGGGCTGGTATTACGACGGTAGTAAGCGAATACCGGTTACCGGAGGATCGATAACAGGAAACCTAAGGGAGATACTGTCAATGCAGCTTTCAAAAGAAGTTGAACTCGATGGAGACTATCTAGGACCAGTTTCAGTTAAAATAGATGGGTTTAGTATCTCCGGAGAGTAGTCTCTGTGCGGGAGGCAGTTATGATAATCGAGACAATAAAGATGCGACACTCTACAAGGAGGTTTGCTTCTCATGTTCTATCTGAAGAGGAAAAGAGCAGGATTATAGAGTTCTTCAAGAGACTGCCGTCACTGCATTCAAGGCGCCTTGATTGGCAACTCCGCGATTTGGGAAAGGGATCTGGTACGATATTTGCAGCATGTATGGATAAACCGAACTGTCTTGTAGAGTATGGCTTTCAGGGAGAGATCATAGTTTTAGAACTCACAAAGCAGAATTATGCAAGTTGCTGGAACGCCGGTATCAAGGAAACCGCTGCTCCTGCAGGTATAGTAATTGGTAAAGAAGAACCTGGAAAGTTTTCTATCAATGACCTGATTACAAACATGGGGAGGAGGAAGGAGCTTTCCAGCTTAGTCGAGGGAACTCTTCCAGAAGACGAGCGTTTTTTGCAGATACTTGAAGCCTGCAGACTGGCTCCTTCTTCTCTTAACCGTCAACCCTGGCGGTTTGCCTTTCACAACAACGAACTCTATATCTGGACAAAACCCAGTATTCTTGGTGAACACCACTGGATAGAACTTGGAATAGCGCTTTCGCATGCCTTTCTGGTCGCGCAGGAATTCTTCACAAGGGTAGTCATTGAGAAAGCTTCCGGAGACAGGTACCGACTGGTTATTAAGTAGGTTCTCGGCTTGTCTTGAATTTATAATGAGAAGACGGATCTTCTTCTCTGATTGAGGTGCAAAGGCACGCTATGTATTTAACTTGTCCGATAGAATTCTGAGCGAATTGACGATTGCAATCATCGTTACGCCGACATCAGCAAAGACTGCCCCCCACATATTCGCTAGACCGAAAGCGCCAAGGAATATGAAGAGTCCCTTTACTCCTAGCGCAAATATGATGTTCTGAATGACTATACTTCGAGTTTTTTCTGCAATTGCCAAGGCTTTCGGAATCTGTAACGGCGAATCATTAGAAACTACCACATCGGCAGTCTCGATCGCTGCATCCGAACCGGCATTCCCCATAGCAAAGCCAACATTTGCCCTGATGATCGCCGGAGCATCGTTTATGCCATCTCCAACAAAGGCAATTCTGCGTCCGGATTTAGCCAGCTCTTCAAGTCTCAGGAGTTTACCCTGGGGAGTAAGTCCTGAACCGTAGTCGTCCAGCGAAAGCTCTTGAGATATTGAATTGGCCACGGCATCTTCATCTCCGGTAAGCATTACTATTCTTCTAATTCCTTGCCTTCTAAGTAAGTCGATTGCTGTTTTCGAGTCACTCTTAAGCGAATCCGATATTTTCATAACACAGAGGAGTCTTCCATCAACTACCAGAAACACATTTCCCTGACTTCCATTGTAAGGAGGAATCAGGTTGAAATCTTTGAGAAGCTTTTGGTTTCCTAATCCCACAGTCTTACCGTCGACTTTTGCAGTAACGCCCTTTCCAGGGTGTTCGGAAAAACCACTTACACTAAACTTCTTTGTGTTCAGTCCATTTGAAGAAACGAATTCCATAATGGACCGGGCAATTGGATGGTTCGAGTAACTTTCAACTGCTGCCGCAAAGCCAAGGACTTCTTCCATGGGTTTGCCATTAAGCAATGTAACTTCAGTCACCTTGAACCTTCCTTCGGTAAGTGTTCCCGTCTTATCAAAGATCACGGTATCAATCATAGTCAGCGCTTCAAGATAATTGCTCCCCTTTATCAGTATTCCATTCTTTGAAGCCCTTCCTATTCCAGCAAAATATCCCAGTGGAATTGATATTACTAGAGCGCAAGGACAGGATATCACAAGCAAAATCAAGGCCCTTCGAATCCATTCAGCGAAATTACCACCAAAGAGGAGGGGAGGAATCAAGGCCAGAAAAATCGCGCTGAGAACAACTATGGGAGTATAGACTCTAGAAAATCTGGTTATTAAGCGCTCGGTAGTGGCTTTTCTTGAAGAGGCATCTTCGACCATTTGAAGCATCCTGCTTGTATAGGATTTCTCAAGACTGGCGGTTGCTTCCACCTCTATTAGACCTGAAGTATTAATAGATCCTGCGTATACTACGCTCTTTCGAGCTACTTTTACCGGCCTGCTTTCGCCCGAAATATGAGAGACATCTAACCAGGTATCTCCAGCTACAACAACTCCGTCTACAGGTATTCTTTCGCCGGGTTTGACAATGAAGGAATCTCCAATTCTTATCTCTGAAGCTTTAACAGAAATGATCTTCCCGTCGATAATCTGACTAACCATTTCTGCCTTTAGATCAACGAGAGCAAGGATAGATTTTCGCGATTTTGAAACAGCCAGCCCTTCAAAGAACTCGCCGATATTAAACAGAAGCATTACTGCAACTGCTTCGGGCAGTTCGTGAATCAAGAGAGCACCTACAGTAGCTACTGTCATCAGGAAGTTTTCATCGAAAAACCTTCCCTTGACCGCATTTCTAAAAGCTTTTGATAACACTCTGCTCCCCGCGATTACATATGCCAGTATGTATATTGAATACTCAAGTATCTCGTACTGCCCATGAAGAAAGTCATCGACTATTGAGGCGAGTAAGAAAACACTGCCGGCAACTAAGATGGGAATCAGAGTCCTTAAGCGATTATGCCGGTCTGAAGACTCAACTATTCTGACACCCGGTTCCACGCTGGATATTATTCTCTGTATTCTATCGAGGTCTTCGTTTTCCAGTATAAGAGACTGCGAAGAAAAGTCTATTCTCCCCTTTAAGCCGCTTTCCTTTATCCTGTCTTCGATCTTTGCAGCACAAACGGGACAGCTCAACCCTTCAAGTCTGTGTCTGGTCAACTGTCTGTTCACCACCGCTCTCTTCGAAATGCTCTTTGGCTGTTTTTATAAGTTCGACGATATGGCTGTCAACAAGGGAATAATAGACTTCTTTGCCTTCTCTGCGACTTTTCACCAATCGATAGGCCTTAAGTAATCTCAGGTGATGTGATATCGTGGGAAGAGTAAGTACAAGTATCTCCGCAAGATCACATGTGCAAAGATCCGACTTTGAAAGAAGATAGACTATCTTCGTCCTTGTTTCATCGCCCAGTATTTTGAAAAGCTCTGATAGTCCGGATACATCTTTGGCAAATGATCGGCTGACTTCAATATCTACATGAATCTTTTTTACAGGACACACATCATCCATAATTAGAGCTCCATTAGACAATTAGACAATTATCTAATTTATTATACATTCTCAATGTCTGCCTGTCAATAAAGCGATATACTATATGTAGAACCCACTCAGTGATTTTTAGTCTTTGATTAGTCTGTAAAAAGGAACTTCGATTGCACCGGCTCCTGCGGAGCAGAATCCTCAGAAGACGTTGGCCGGCGTCGATATCAATAACTCTTTGCCATCCAGTTTGAAAAGACCCTCTACATAAAGCGCAAGAAACGAACTCTTCTCAAGGAAGACATCCTCTTCTTTGTCAATCAACGTGTAGCCAAAAAACGATCTTCGAAAATCTCTTATCTCAGATCTCGCAACGAATAGCCTCAGCTCAACGAGTTCCGCATCTCCTACATCCACTGAGGCGTTTATCTCTAACCCGTTTTCGACCTCTCGGGTCGACAGAAGTATAGATGGAAGCGATAGATCCTTATTTAGATGAGACAACATCCCCTGGAGCGATTGTGTAACCCTGTATAACTCCGTTCCATGTCCAGCGTTCGGAGCGTAAACCATACTTGTATAGCCCGGGAGATCATTTACATAGAACTGAGAGGCATTTATCGGCCAATACGGATCGTTTGTTCCTACGATTACCAGTTTAGGAATGTCCAGAGATTCTCTGTACGTGTAAGGATCGACAAGTTCAAGAAGCCTTCTCTTATCTGGGTCTTCAAGATCGTTGAGAATTCCACCTTCTACGTACTCTCTTATCGATCGGCTATAACCTCCCCAGAAGTCAATCTGGTGTGGCATCTGTTTGGAGAGATTCAGGTTGTCGTAAGCTATAGGGACTATTCCCTTAACCCTTTTGTCCATTGCAGCAGTGAGCCAGCTAGTCCAGCCGCGTTTCGATCCACCCGTCAGGATAAACCCGTCAAGCACATCTCCGTTTTTTGCCGCATACTCTTCGAGAAGATTCATGGAGACTACTGTCGAGCGAACCATTGGAACTAGCGCGGGCCATTGTGGGTCGCCTGTTTCGAGAAACTTTGAGAACGTGTAGCTGATTAACCAATCTTCTCTTCTGCCACCAAAAAGAGGCTGGTTGGGGATGTCGAAGAGAACCGCCACATAAGCCCTGTTCTGCAGAGCGAGAAGCCTGAATGCGGCCAGTGCTTCATCTGAATGCCCGTAATCACCAGTTATGAATACTACAGCAACTCTTGACTGAACAGAGGGAGGCCTGATAACCAACAGATGATTCTGCCACTGGACTTCTTGCCAGACGAAAGGTTCGAAGAGCAAAGTCTCAATCTTGATCAGCCCCGAAGAGAGAGTCTCGACAATTTCTACGCTCGCAGTATCGAAGGATGACGGCAGTCTCTCTTTTTCCAGCAACTCATAGAGATTGAGAGCGGAAACGGGAGTGAAAATCAGCAAGAAAACGACTACAAAAAGATTAGTCTTCAATTTTTTCACCAACCACTTCATTCAAAGTCTTGGCAACACCGGCGACTTCCTTCAATGCTTCGGCCGGTCCTACCAGCTTCATATCTCTGTTCTTAAGGACAAAGAGTATTAGATCATCAAGAAGAAGATAATGGTAAGTAACTATGCTGTCTTCTTTCTGAAACATAACTTCTTTCATTTCCATATCCAGCGAGAAATTCTTGTTCCACAACATTGGCTCCATGAAGTAAAGACGACGCGATCTTCTGATTTCGTGGATATCGCTGATATCTAGAAGCAGGAATCCGTTCTTATCTGTTGTTCCAGCGAAGACGTTGCGCCTTTCATCATAACATACGGGGTGAAAATACAGAGATTTGCTGTCATTTAGAATCACTCTGACCACCCTTTTCTCTTCAATGGCCTTAAGTATGGTATTCCTTACTTCGCCTTTACTTACTATCTGTTTTGAGAAACTCTCGGAAAAAAGCGATGGTATTTCATAAGGGTGGGTGTAAGTGTAGCCTGACTTTTCTCTATTGTATGATAGTGGAGCTCCTAGATTCTTCTTCAAATACTTCAAATCTCTCGTGGCCTGTCTAGAAGAAATGCCGAATTTCTTGATGAAATCATCGAGTGAAGTTGCATCATCTTTGGATAGATGGCTATGAAGCCATAAAAGTCTTACTTCTCGAGACATCCAAACACCTCCCACCCTCAATGACAGTAGAAGAAGTGCACAAAATACAAAACGTAAAAATGCTACAATATTCGTATATCAATTATACAAAGACTACTTGATTATGTCCACAATATTCATACAGAATTGGAGAGCACCCTATGGTCAAAGGTATTGTCTTCGATCTATTTGGTACTGTTGTAAGCAATCAGATGCTTTTCAGGCCAGTGTGCGAAAAGATGGCTAGCGATTTTTCGCTTTCGCTTAGGACAATGGAAAACGATTTTGTTAGGCTCTATCGGAAACACTTCCATGATTATCATAAGTCTGAGTTCAGGCCCGAGAAATTCTATTATTACCTTTTAATCAGCGAGTTACTTGAAATGCATGGCTTGAAAGCCGATGTAGAAGCTTACTGCAATTACATGTATGCTTCCTTTGGAAGATTACCGGCATATCCAGATTCCAGAATACTCAAGAAACTCTGCAAAAAATACACTATAGCTATTATTACTAACGCTGATGATATCTTTGTAAGGAAGGTTCTGGAGAACAACAGAATTCCTTACCACTTTCTTATGACTTCCGAAATGGCAAAATCCTACAAACCATCCATTGAAATCTTCGAGAAGACTCTTCAGGTAGCAAATCTTGACAGACATGAAGTCGTTTTCGTGGGTGATAGTATTAGAGTAGATATGATGGGAGCAACCGGAGCCGGCATTAAGGGAATCCTTATAGACCGTACTGGCTCTTATCTTGATTATGCACCGAGAATCTCAAATCTTGAGGAACTAATAGGTCTCATAGAATCGCTGTAGCATACCATCTAATCAATATCTGATATTTTGACAGGAATTATTACCAAAAGTGCCGTAAAGCCCCTAGCTTAAGCTATGGGGATATAAGGCACATTTATGATATATTATGATTAATCCATCAGTCGATGGCGACAAGCAAAAGTCGAAAAAACGTTCTTTGAAAATTGGATAGAGTATGGGGTTCTGATAGCTAATCATCTATCAGGTAAAACTCTATATGTCGTCATGTACAAGACGCAAAAACATATTAGCGGACTAATAGTCTGTGGCAGATGGTGTAGCGTAAGCGATA
>Ga0334883_1001220_pt1 | contig 39846 bp, 38 predicted proteins | sample GraSluR1_MG_6_FD_207230 | JGI IMG/M metagenome (GOLD analysis project Ga0334883, IMG submission 207230) | Sludge microbial communities from methane-producing bioreactor in Wageningen University, Netherlands - Granular Sludge_09_05-R1 | ecosystem: Engineered > Bioreactor > Anaerobic >...
ACGATTGCTTTAGATAAAACTGGGACGTTAACTTATGGTGACTTTTTTGTTAAAGAAGTTAGTGATGATGAAACTTTAAAACTAGCTGCATCTATTGAAAAGTTCTCAAATCACCCAATTGCTAAAGCTATTGTTGATTACAACAATCAAAAAATCTATGATGTTAAAAATGTTAGAGAAGTTCCTGGTTTTGGAATTCAAGGTGAAATTGATGGCAAAACACTTTTAGCTGGAAGTAGAAAATTTTTGATAAGCAATCATATCGAGGTTAATATCGAAAAATTGCCCATTGGTTCTTACACTTTCATAGCCTACAACAACAAGTACATTGGACACATCGTTGTTAAAGATGAGTTAAAAGAAACATCAATGGAAACAGTAAGAGATTTTACTAAGTCTTATGACACAGTAATGCTTACAGGTGATAATGAAAACTCTGCTCGAGATATAGCTATTCAGTTAGGTGGTATCGAGTATTATTCAGAGTTACTCCCTGAGGAAAAACTTAAAATCTTTAATACTATTAGAACTAATTCAATTTCGCTTTTTGTCGGAGACGGGATTAATGATGCCCCTTTATTAAAGAACGCAGATATTGGAGTTTCAATGGGAAGCGCTACTGATCTAGCAATTGAAGTTAGTGATGTCATTATCATCAACAATGATATTAGACTTTTAGATAAAGCAATTAGAATTGCAAAAAAAACCAGAAGAATTTCTGCAGAAAATATTGTTTTCTCTTTGGCAGTTAAAATAGGATTCCTATTTTTGTCTGCTGTCGGATTAATGTGGATGTGGCTCTCAATATTTGCTGATGTAGGAGTAGCAATTCTATGTGTGATTAATGCACTTAGAATTATCTATCAAAAAAAATATCTTGAAGCTAAACCAAAAGCTAAAATTAGAAAATAATAAAAATATCGCTTAACATTAAAAAAATTTAAGCGATATCTTTTTTAACAAAGAAAGGTTGTGTGATTATCATTAAGAAATTTATTATTTTTATATCCTTACTTATTTCCTTTATTCTCTTTAGTTGTACAATTGATGTAAGTTCATCAACTACTCTATCTAGCGAATCTAGTATTTCAAATGAACTTTCAAAAGAAACTGCTCCATCAACAACTTTCTTAGAAAGTACTTATTCTTCCATCACTTCAAGTCCAACTTTAACATTTGAAACTTCTTCAATAACTTCATCAATTACAACAACAACAACAACAACAACAATAACTACAACTACCACCACTACAGAGGAACTATATAGAAACTATGAAGAACAGTTATTACTGAATTTAAGCAATTATGGTTTAGGCAATGATTTAATCAAATATGTCAGCAATGATAGGGATTATAATTGGTATGTCAATCAACTTAACACTGGTGTACACGCTTATAGCAATTGCGGACCTGCTTCGATAGAAATGGTAAGCAGATGGTCGGATCAACTATCTAGAGTTACAGCCAAAAATGCTAGGGAAAAGTTCAGGCCTAATGGTGGCTGGTGGTATGATGAAGATATTAAAGGAGCTTTAGATTTGTACAGAATTCCTCATGAAACATCATATATAACAAAAATTGATGATTTGATTTCAGTGATTGAGTCAGGCAGAATAGCTTTGATTAACAATAATATGTCGTTGATTCCTTACAACTCAATAAGTAGTGAAAGGACTAATAGATTCTATTCAAATGTAACAGGCCATTATTTAATAGTCAAAGGATACTTGATTACTGATATCGGTACTTTCTTTGAAGTTTATGATCCTTATACAATAAACTCTCGTTATTCGGACAATACACCCAAAGGCAAGAATAGGTACTATGAAGCAGAAAGCTTGATAGACTCAATTGTTTCTTGGTACATCAAAATTTATGAGATATATTAACAAGAAAACCGCTGATAGATTTTTTCTATCAGCGGCTTTCTTTTTTATGTTTGATAATCGCGTATTTCTTCTTACCTTTTCTAATAATACTGTATTGTCCGTGCAAAGCATCAGCTCTCTTGATGATAAAGAATGTGTCAACTACTTTCAAACCATTGACTGTTATTGCATTTGAACCTAGCAAGTCTCTAGCGTCTCTGTTTGATTTGCTTAATCCCAATTGATTTAATGCACTGATAATATCAATATCATTATCAACTATAATTGAATCTAAGTGTTTAAAGCCCATTTCAATTTCATCTTCATCGAGACTATCAAAATTCCCATTAAATAAAGCTTCTGTCACTCTGATTGCTTTTAATAACTCTGCTTCTCCGTGTACTAGAGTTGTAATTTCTTCTGCTAATGTTTTCTGAGCTAAACGTAAATGTGGCTCTTCAACAAGTGATTTCTCCAACTCCTCAATTTGATCTTTGCTTAAAAAAGTGAATTGCTTAAGTCTTAATATAACATCAGCGTCAGCTGTATTTATCCAATACTGATAGAAATCATAGACTGATGTTTTTGTTTTATCCAGCCATACAGCTCCTGATTCAGTCTTGCCAAACTTAGTCCCATCAGATTTAGTTACCAAAGGAAATGTTAGACCATATACTTTGGCTTCAATCGTATGAATTTTCCTAATCAACTCTAACCCAGCTGTGATGTTCCCCCATTGGTCTTGGCCACCTATTTGCATTACACAATTGTAGTTCTTGAAGAGATACTCAAAATCCCAAGCCTGGATAATTTGATATGCAAACTCGGTGAAGGAAATACCATTTTCAATTCTTGATTTTACTGAATCCTTGCTCATCATATATGCGACATTGAAATGCTTGCCAATATCCCTTAAAAACTCGATTGTATTCAAAGAAGCAATCCAATCATAATTATTAACAATCGACGCATTAGGTAGAATACTTCTAGCTTGTGCTCCTATTCCTTCAGCGTTTTTTAACGACTCTTCAATGGTCAAGAGTTTTCTCTCTTGACTCTTAAAACTTGGATCTCCAATCAAACCTGTTCCCCCACCGATAACAAGTATCGGTAAATGACCATAATCAGCTAATCTTTTTGCGACAAGATAAGCTAAAAGATGACCTATATGTAAGCTATTTGCTGTAGGATCAGCACCTAGATAAAAGACCAATTTATCTGTATCAATTTTGCTTTTTAGTTCTTCATCAGTAACCTGATATATCAACTCACGCCATTTTAAATCTTCATATAAACTCATAATTAAACCCTCCTTAAAAAATAAAAATCGCCCTCTAAAAAGGACGATTGTTTAACCGCGGTACCACCTTATTTCACTTTAAGTGCACTTATAAAAGATAACGGATTTACCGTGCCATTGGCAAGACTCCTAAGTGTAACAAGTCTATCAACAAAATCAGTTTTCACCAACCACTGACTCTCTGGATATGTGTTCTAGACTCTCGCTTAATCACAGTCTATTTAGTTGTTTCTCTGATTATAATATTATGTGGTAAAACATTGAAACGCTGTTCGATTAGTTCACCATCGATTTCTTGTTTTAACAAATCCATTGCTTTAGCACCAATGTCAATAATAGGTATATCTACACAAGATAATCTAGGTCTTGAAAGTGAAGCATACTTTGTATTTTGGAACCCAAAAACGCTAATATCTTTAGGGATTTTTTTACCTTTTTCAATCATTGAGTTAACAAAAGAAACCGCAATAGAATCTCTAACAGCAACTACCCCATCAATTTTTCTTCCCTGCTCTTTGAATAACTCGTTAAAATGAACTGTGTTGACAGTAATATCTCCACTTGTTCTAAAGATGTTTACTTCTAACCCTGCTTCATTAATCGCTTTGGTGTAGCCTGCTTCTTTTAAATCATTTACCATATACTTTCTAGCAGTAGTTAGCATATAGATATTTTTTCGACCTTCATCAATCAATCTCTTTGTCGCTTCATAACCTGCAAGAAAATAGTCTATTGAAACAGTTGTCAGGCGATTATCATATGGATAAAGTGTATTAGCAAGTACAATTGGGACACCATATTCCTCTTGAATTCTATTTAGAGTAGCATATTGTTCTTCATTGATTTCATCATTCATATATAATATACCATCTGCTTGAGATGCGACTACTTCTTGTAGCATTTCTGATTCATCATGATCGTCTTTAAGCATGTAAAGAATTAGAGAGTATTTATACTTGCGAGCCTCAACAGCTATACCATTAACCATCTCTGCTACAGAAGACCTTGACATATCAGGAACTATTATCGCAACTGATGTAGATTTTCTGCTCGCTAGACCCTTTGCATAGGCATTTGGTTTATATCCCAACTCCTTGATGACTTGCATAACTCTCTCTCGTGTTTCTTGCTTAACCTTATCTGGATTATTCAATGTTCTAGACACTGTTGCCAAAGATACTCCAGCTTTGATTGCCACATTGTAAATTGTAGCTTTACTCATATTTATCAATCCCCTTCCCTAAATAAAAGTATTGATTGATAATATTTTACCACAATATTTTTTCAGTGCAATCAATATTATGAAAATTTTACATTTGTGCAACATTTTAACGATAGATTTGTGCAAATTATCCATAAAAAACAAAAAAGACACGGGATAAATCGCGTCTTTTGTGGGTTTTTCTTGATTAACGTTTCTCTTTGATTCTTGATTGTTTTGCGGACAAACCACGGATATACCCTAGATGAGCTCTTCTAACTTTTCCGCGACGTTTGACTTTAATACTTTCAATAACAGGTGAGTGAACTAAGAAAGTTTTCTCTACTCCAATTCCATAAGAAATTTTTCTTACCGTGAATGTTTCGCTTACTCCTCCACCTTGTCTTTTAATACATAGTCCTTCAAAAATCTGAATTCTTTCTCTGTTTGCCTCTTTAATTTTGATTCCTACTTCCAAGGTATCACCTGCACGAAAATCAGGAACATCATTTCTAAGAAACTCTTGTGTAACTTCTTTAATTAATTGCTGCGACATTTTGGTCAACTCCTTTTTAAAATTTGCCTCGGTTCATGGAGATAACCAGCGGAACAAAGGAACGATATATTCTTTTCAGCGGTAAGTATTATATCATATATAAATAGTAAAAGCAAATAATTTTTTCCAAAAATCATTGGGTTTTTTTCATTAAATCCGGACGTTTTTCTTGAGTTCTTTTTTTCTGCATTTCTTTGCGCCATTGATCGATTTTCTGATGATTTCCAGACAATAACACCTCCGGAACCTTCATGCCTTTGAAATCTCTTGGCTTTGTGTACTGAGGATAATCGAGATAATCGTTATAAAAGGAATCATTTTCATATGACTCTCTTGAACCTAAAACCCCAGGAATTAATCTTACTGTTGCGTCTATCATTGCTAATGCAGCTAACTCCCCGCCTGTCATAACAAAGTCTCCTAAAGAGACTTCTTCATCAATAAACTCCACTACTCGTTCATCGAAGCCTTCGTAATGACCACAGATAAAAACTAATTCATCTCTTTTACTTAAGTCTTTTGCTTTCTCTTGGTCAAATAAAACTCCTTGCGGAGATAAGAGGATTTTATGCCCTCGAAAACTCATTGATTCAAGTGCATTATATATCGGTTCAACTGATATTACCATCCCGCTGCCACCACCATAAGGTGTATCATCTACAGTCTTGTGCTTGTTTGTGGAAAAATCACGAAAATTGATGACTTCAAATTCAACTAATGAGTTTTCACTTGCACGCTTTAAAATTGAACTATTGATAATTGGTTCAATCATCTTTGGAAAGAGTGTTAAAATAGTAATCTTCATAACAATCCCTCTAGATCAATCACTTTAATAATTTCATTTGTTTGTTCTATTATAAACTCATCTCTAAAAGGTACCAACTTATCAATCCCCTCAACATCAACAACTAGATAATCTCCTTGAGGATAGTTCATTACATCAACTACCTTACCGACAAATCTGTCACCTTGATAGACTTTAAGGCCAACAATTTCATCAATCCAAAACTCAAATTCTCCCAACTCTTGAAGCTTATTTTCATAAATATACAAATCGCAATCAATATATTTTTCAACTAAATTAATGTTTTCAAGATTATGAAATGTCAGATAATTATTATTCTTTATAACTCGATAGTTTTTTATCTTTAGTATTTGAAAATCATTATTATAAAGAATGAAAATCTCATCATCAATCGATATTGAGTTCGAAAAATCAAGATAACCTAAAACTTTAATTTCTCCTTTTAAACCTCTAGGTCTTGATATCTTACCAATCTTAATCTTTTTCACAATAACACCTCATTTCATAATCTATTATACAAGAAAAACTAAGCATTCAAAGGGATTTCTCCTGCTTTTTTCAAAATGATCTTTGTGATGATTGGTCCTACTAATTCATAAATTACAGTTGCAGATAGTACAATAGCTCTAATCTGAGAACCAAGTTCAGGATTTAATACTGTCGAAGCAATTAAACTCAAACCAATAGCTACACCCGCTTGAGGAATCAATGCATATCCTAAATACTTAGCAATCTTAGATTCTGCTTTGACCTTCTTAGAACCTAAATATGCTCCTGTTATCTTGCCTATCACTCTCATCACTACATATATAACACCAATCATTCCTACTGTTGAAAGCACACTCAACTTTAACTCAACTCCACTAAGCACAAAGAACATAACATATATTGGAGGAGTGAAAAAATAAATTAAATCATTTACTTTCTCATGTTTATTAGACAGATTTGCAAAGACAGAACCAATAATCATAGCTGTTAAAATTGCTGATCCATGAAGATAATTAGCAAGATATACAGCCAGTATTACTACAGTAACAGTTAAAGATATTCTATTTCCTCGACCAGTAAACCAGTTGCATCCTAGAACCAAGATAATCCCCAATAACAGACCTATTCCTACAGATATTAAAATCTCAAAAATAGGTGTAAAAATCTGAATTATTAAAGAAGCCTGAACTTTACTAGGATCTAATGCATTAGCTATCGCTATAAAGATACCAAACAGCAAAACTGCAATTGAATCATCTATCGCAACTACACTCATCAAAGTTTCAGAAAGTTTTCCTTTTGCTTTATATTGTCTTATCACCATCATAGTTGCTGCTGGTGCAGTTGCTGCAGCAATCGCTGATAATACAAGTGAAAATCTAAGGGATTCTATGTTTAAATTACCCAAGATAATGAAATAGATAAGCAAACCTATAAAAACAACTACAACCGCAAAAAACGCTTCAAAAAAAGCAATTATTACTGGTTTAATACCTACACGCTTAAAATAACTTAACTTAAGTTCATTTCCAATAGTAAAAGCGATAAAACCAAGTGCTACTACAGAAACAATCTCTAGCCCTTCTAAAGCATCCTCTTTTATTAGATTAAGCATTGAAGGTCCAATAAGTAATCCTCCAATTAAGTATCCAGTAACATTGGGTAACCTTAGATATTTAGCTATTTTACCAAAAAGCAATCCTGTTGCGATGATAATCCCAGTATACAATAAAACCTTGTACTCCATAATTAAAATTTGCACCCCACAACATCTTCAATTGGGATTGTGAAAGCTATACCTGAATCTGGTTCATTAAGGTTACCGCAGACATTATCAATAACTTTATAGACAGTTGGAACTAGTTCATCTTTTAAAGCTATTAAAATAACATTCGATTCCTTTCGAGGATTAGCAAAAACAGCTTTTAATGAACCAATAAAATTCATATCATCATTTCTAGCTAAAGTCCTTGCCATTCCTGTAGAACTAATTATAGTTGCTCCTTTAACTCCGTTTTCATTTAACTCATGCAAAAACTCTTCAAGATACTCTGTTTTATTCATTACATATAGAACCAATTTCATATTATCTCTCCATTCCGTTGAAATATTATACTCTTTGGATATTTTAAGTCAAGTACAAATTATTTTTTTAGACAAAACTCTACAAAACCAGTAAATCTTTTTGCCCAAAACTCCTCTGAATGCTTCGCACCTTTGTCTATCACACCAAGAAGTTGACTTTGAGGCAACTTCTTCTTAATATACTCATCGAATAATTTATGCTCTTTAAGATATATCTTACTGAAAAATCCATTCTCTTCAGTTCCTACATCATAATATATTTTCATGTTTTGATTTAACTCTAAATCATCCAAAAAATCATAAAAACCTTTTTTTATGATGTAATAAGCAGGAGAGAAAGCTCCAATACAACTAAAAACATCTTGATATTTCAAACCTAAATAAAGACTGATATTTCCTCCACATGAACTTCCAGCAATATAAGTATTAGTATTATCAGTTTCAACTCTAAAAGTAGAATCAATAAAAGGTTTAACTTCTTCTACAATGAATCTTCCGTATTCGTTTGCTTGGGGATGAATGTTCTCAATATTCATTCTTTTAAGATGCTTAATAGCTGAGTTGTGAAGATAATTTGAGTACTCCATCATTCTAAACTCATCACTATGGTCAATCCCGACTACAAGTAGCGAGTTATATCTATCAATCGCATCAATAACTTCCCACGAGTGATTACTATATGGCGATGGGTCGATAAGGTTTTGTCCATCATGCATATATAAAACCTGGTACTTCAATTTTGAACTATGGTAATCCTTGGGAAGAATAATTCTTAATCGTTTATTCCTTTTTAGATTATTGCTAAAAATATCTTTAATGATAACTCTCTCCATATCACACCTCCAAATAAAATTATACTATAATCTCTTACTTTTTTTTGGTTTTTTTGGTAAAATAGAATTATTAAAAATACTGAGGTAGCCTAATGAAAAAAATATTAAAAATTCTCATGATCGTTTTTTTGACTTTATTTGTATTTGTCTTTGGTTTTATATTTACTTTACAAATTTTTGAGTATCGACCCAACGATATTACAATTCTAGAAATATCAAACAACCCTGAAGTTTCTTCTGAGAACTATATTGATTTGCTTGATGAGTTAACCATTATGACTTTTAATATTGGCTATGCTTCTTTAAGTGAGACAGAAGACTTTGTGATGGATGGAGGAACGAAAGGTAGAATGGATTCTTCTGAGTTGGTTCAAGAAAACCTTTCGGGAATCGCTAATATTTTAACAGAGAATCCAGCTGATATCTATTTAATTCAAGAAGTTGATGTGGATAGTAATCGTTCATATAATCTCAACCAACTCGACTTCTTAGATGAAATTTTAGGAAAATCCTCCGTTTTAGCTTATAATTATCGTTCGATATTTGCACCCTTCCCTTTTAGCCTAACTCAAATGATGGGTAAAGTTAATTCAGGAATAGCTACATACAGCGACTACTATAGTGAAGAAGCTTCTAGAGTCCAATTGCCAGGAAGTTTTCCTTGGCCAATTAGACTAGTAAATTTGAAAAGATGCATTCTAATCTCTAGATACCCAATTAAAGACAATGACAATTATCTTGTGGTTATCAACGTTCATCTATCAGCTTATGACGATGGTTCGATGAGAAAACAGGAAATGGAAGCGTTGATTAACATAATGAAAGAAGAATATGATGCTGGAAATTATGTGATTGTTGGTGGTGATTTTAATCAAACATTCCCTGATGCAGTTACATTTTATCCAAATGGATCTTTTGAATACTTATATCCATTAAGAGAACAAGGATTATGGGAAGCCTTTCCCCTAGAAGACGAACTTTTTGATGACTCCGGGTTTATTTTCGCTGTTGACACATCCACTCCTACTTGTAGATTAGTAGATAAACCTTACGATGCAACAAACTCATCAAACAATCAATATTATTTGATAGATGGCTTCATAATTTCTAACAATATAAATCTCATCAGTGTTGAAACACTAAACGAGAACTTTAAATATAGCGATCATAATCCAGTTGTTATGAAAATCAGCTTTTAAATAACCATTAAGAAAGACTATAGCTCACAATAGTCTTTTTTAGAACTCAAATCAATAAAATGATATTATGGAGGTTATCTGCGTGAATGATTTTTTAATTAGCATTAGTAACATAAAATATCATGATATTTTGGAAGTTTTTGATTTTCAAGTGAAGCATAATACAATTACATGTCTAGTTGGAGAAAGTGGCGGTGGAAAAACAACTCTATTAAAACTCATAAACAAGATGATAAATCCAACTGAAGGTATAATTCTTTATGAGAATGAAAACATCTCTGAAATCGAAACTTTGGAGTATCGAAAAAATGTTGGTTTATTAACACAAAAACCGTTTCTTTACCCTGAAACCATTTTTGACAACTTTAAAAAAGTAGCTTTTTTTAACAACTTGCTTTTAGATGAAATATTGATAAAGGGATTACTTGAATCTGTATCGCTAAACAAACCCTTAGATTTTCCTGTCTCCAAACTCTCTGGAGGTGAGGCTCAGCGTTTAGCTTTAGTTCGATTAATCTATAAAAACCCTAAGCTAATATTGCTCGATGAGCCTTCGAGTTCATTAGATCAACAAACTGAAAATACAATAATTGAATATGTAGTAAAATATATTAAAGAAAATAACAAAACACTAATTATAGTAACTCATTCGGACAATATAGCACAAAAATATTCTGATTTCACCTATAGAATAAAAGAAGGCAAGTTGAAAGGTCGTGATAATTTTGTTTAACAGCATATTAAATCTATCCTATTGGCAACTTGCTTTAGCCTATACTTTTGTCTTGATAGTTTTAGTCTTGATTAAATCTATCGGTATAGCCAAAGAAAAAGAATTGCTGATATCCTCAATTAGAATGACAGTTCAATTAATTATTGTCGGTTTTATACTTACATACATATTTAATTATCCAAATTTTTTTATCACATCTTTTATCTTATTGCTAATGGTATTTTTTGCAATTCACACTATATTTAAGAAGTTTAAAGGAAAGCTTTCCTACAAACTAAAGAAAGTTATCACAATAGCTTTTACCCTAGGAGTATTCCCAGTTATCTTTTTTTTCATCTTTGTAGTTATACAGGTTAAACCTCTTTATAACCCTCAATATGTAATTCCAATTAGTGGCATGATTATTGGCAACTCAATGACCGGTATAACACTTGGTTTAAACACAATGGTAAAAAGATTTACTTTAAATGTCGAGGAGATTGAAACATCCTTAATCTTAGGAGCTACTCCAAGGCAAGCAAGTAAAGACATTATAAATGATGCTTTTGATAACGCAATTACTCCTACTATTAATTCAATGCTAGGAATGGGAATAATATTTCTTCCTGGCATGATGACCGGTCAAATACTCTCTGGTACAATCCCAACAACCTCAATAATGTATCAAATAGCTATTATGTTAGGGATATTGGGTGGTGTTGGTATTGTTACTTACTTATGTTTAGTTTTAGGATATAAAACTTATTTTAACTCTCAAAAACAGTTAATATATGATAGCGTTTCTAAGTAGTTTTTTCTTTAAAAACAAAAGACACAAAAAAATTTGTGTTTTTTTTATTTTATATATTGACAAATGTTACTATGTATTGTATAGTATTATGCATAGGGAGGTATTAGATGGATGCTCAACTAAAAAAGGGATTACTGGATTTAATGGTTTTAGCTAGTTTAAAGTACAACGACTCCTACGGCTACAAAATAATCCAAGATATCTCATCGATTATGGACATAAGTGAATCTACCCTGTATCCAATCCTTAAACGATTAGAAAAACAGACCCTAGTAAAGACTTATAACGCGACCCATAATTCTAGAATTAGAAAATATTACCAAATCACCGCTTCAGGGAATGACAAGCTTAGCCAATCAAATGAAGATTTTCAAGAAATTAAAAGATTATATGATTTTATATTGAGGTAGAGAAATGGATAAGAGAACTTTTTTAAGAAATTTAAGAGAAGAATTAAAAAGAAAAAAAATTAAAGATATAGAAACTGTCATTTATTACTATGATGAACTAATTCAAGATGCATTGGAAAACTTTGAAAATGAAGAAGACTTTATTAATAAATTAGGAGATCCTTCACAAATTGTCCAACAATTCAAGAGTGATGAAAAATTTATTGATCGAATTAAAGAGGTAAACCTAAACTCGATTAGGGGATTAGTAGGAACTAGCGTGCAGATTATAAGTTCAATCATCCATATATTTATCATATTCGTTATCAGTGTTACTGGTGGTTCCATTGTTGTTGCCGGTGGTGGAATCATTATTCAAAGCTTAGCATACTTAATAACGGAATCAAGAAGTATACCAGAGATTCTTGCGATTACAGGAGTATTGATGGTTGGTTCGGGACTAGTACTATTAGGAATTAATATGGTTAAAGTAGTAATTGATCTTAGCAACAACTTAAAACTAAAAATTATTAGAAAAACAAAGGATTATTTAAAAAAGAAAGAAGGTTATGAAAATGAATAAGAGTTTAAAAATCGGTTTAGCATTATTTTTGATTGGTTTGGGAGTAGTATTATCAGTCAATATTGCGACAAAAGGAGAATTGTTCGATGTTAATGAAGGCGAATTTGAACTACATGAAGAATCATATACAAAAGAACAATTTGAAAGTTTTACATTTGATTTTGACAATAGAGACATTTATGTTCTTCCTAGCGAAGAAGAAAATATATCAATTAAATTCTATGTTAATGAAAAAGAAGACTTCGAATACAATGACGAAACAGATGAGTTGAGCATAACTATTGATTATCAGTGGCAAAGAAATATATTCAGTTTTTCTTTCCCTAAGAATAGAACTTATTATAAAGTATATCTTTATGTACCTGCCTCATTTTTCGCATACAATTTTGATTTTACCAGCAAAAATGGTTATATTAAGGTAGAGGATATTTTACTCCTTGGCGATGTTGATTTAAAGACGTCAAATGGAGATTTAGAGATTACTAACTCATCAGTTAATCAGATAAGTATGAACACATCAAACGGAAAACTTAATCTAGCAAATATTTCTGTTACTGGCGATTTAGAAGGAAGAACCTCAAACGGCAGAGTTAATGCAACTAATATCGAAGCTAGTAAAATAGAATTAAGAACATCAAACGGGAGAATAATTGCTGAAGATTTAAATTCAAAATACATCAAACTTAACACATCAAATGGAGAGATTGATTCTACTGTAATTGGTAATAAAGATGATTTTCACGTTAGAATACATACAAGCAATGGTTCAAGGTATTATGATGGTATTAAAGTAGCTCAAAGTGATTTTAACACCTCGAAAGTTGACTATGTTGAACTAACTAGTTCTAATGGAAATGTGACTTTAAACTTCAAAGATTGAAAGAACTTTTTATAAGTTCTTTTTTCTTTAAACCGGACAAACAAGATTTCATATGTTATAATAAATCAAAAGGGGTCAGTCTTTTATGAAAAGGAAGATTGCAAAACTATTTACTGAATCTAAAGCTTTAATAACTCATTTTGGGATGGTAAATTTACTATTAATCCCTCTTTTCTTGTTGTTTAATCTGGGCTATTTTCATGTAATAAGCCAAGAAAAAATCTCTATCGATTCTCAACAAATATCGATAGCGTCTGAAAGAATTAATATGATTAGTTTTGTTATAGAAACAACGATTTCTTCTATTCATAGTGATTTACATGTCATCCGGGATGCTGACGAAACTCAAAAATACTTTGATAATCCTAACCAAGCTAACTATGAAGAATTTCAAAACATGATATTTAGAATCGCCAAAAACAAACCGGAGTTCCTGAGTGTAGAAATTGTTGGACTAGATGGTCAAGAGTTAGTTAAAGTTAATAGAGTTGACGCAGAACTGGTTATTTCTGATGAAGATGAATTAACTAGCCAAATCAATAATCCAAACTTTATAGTAGGAAGCAGTATTGATAATTATCATTTGTTCATTTCAGAAATTTCTATTTGGCCTGAAGAATCAATGCTAATACCTAGTATAACCTTTGTGCTGGGAATATATGATGATTTAGATGAAAAAAAAGCTATTTTAATGCTCGACTACAATGCAAATGCTTTATTACAAATCTTTTCTCATGTAGATAACACAAAACTATCCTACATCCAATTAGGTCTTATTAACAACAACACAATCTGGTTGACAAGAACTAATAATGATTCTAATTTCTATCTTTCAGATTATTCTCAGTCACTAGCATTCTTGTTAGACGATGATTTAGAACAAGATTCTTTAATAATCTCTGATTTAGATTTCAGCGAAAAGATAGATCACCATATTCTTAACACTACTGGTTTTATCAAAATTTTCTCAATTATTGATTTTAATGAAGCTTATGATGATCAAGGTTCTTTTCTACTTCGTCAACCAATATCTATCTTTTTGCTTAACATATCTCTATTACTTGGAGTAACTTTTATACTTGTAATTCTTAAATCAAAAAATGATGATAAAATATTACTAAATGCCAATATGTATTTATCTGACAAGAATAATGATGGTGTTCTAATAACCAATAACAAAGAAGAAATCACTTATGTTAATGAAGCCTTTGAAAGTGGTTTTGGCTTCAAAGCTAAAGAGGTTATTGGCAATAAACCAAGCGATGTTCTTGGCAGACTTAACTTCAACATTGAAGAGAGATTGAAACTAAATGAATACGTTTTTTCTGATCATATTTGGAACCGTACAAAAAGTGGCATATATTTATTGAAATACTTAAGGATACGACCAGAAATAGCTTTGAACAATAAACTAAAACACTTCATAGCTATTTACTCTAGACCACAATTTAGTTTAGAAACTCTGTCTTTGTCTTCATTAAGCAACATCAAAACTACTTTAAAAGTTTTAATTTCAGGTTTTGATGATTTAATATTTATTGAAAACAGTTCTTGTTTTATAGTTATCAAGACAAGTAACGAACTTGAAAATTTTGGTTGGAAAGGCAATCTTTTTGATGCCTCAGAAAAACTAAAACTCCCTATTTTTTTAGCAGAGAATTTAAATGATATTTATCGAATTGCTGTACCTGAAAATGGCTATATTATTCTTTTTACAAATCTAATAGAAAACGATAAAAATCTTGAAACACAAATCAATGTAATCACTGATTTAATTGATAAATATAAACACCTGTCTGCTAGTAGAATCAATCTGAAATATGATATTGGAGTGGCTGTTACAACTGATGATGTCAATAACAAAGAAGACTTATTGTATAACTCATTAATCGCTTTGGAAAAAACGAAGAATCTAAGAAATGTCAAACATACCATTTATGATTTAAACATCAAAAAGCGAATGGATAGAGATAAAGATATCTTTGAGCAACTTGAAAATGCTTTTGCAAAAGATGAGTTTTATTTAAAATATCAGCCCCAATTTGATTTAACGACTCATGATTTAATTGGTGTTGAAGCTTTGCTTCGTTGGAAAAATGAAAAGCTCGGAGAAATCATGCCCAATGATTTTATCCCAATTATAGAGAATAGTTATTTTGTAAATCAGTTAACAAAAACTGTCCTAAGTAAAGTAATTAACGATTTTTCAAGTATCTTTAGTAAGATGAGTAAAGAATTCCGAGTCTCAATAAATCTTACCTTCTTCGACTTTTCAGAAGAATATCTTCTTATAAATTTAGTAAAAGTTATTAAAGATAGTACTATGAAAACCGAAAACTTTTGTTTTGAAATCACTGAAAGCGGTTATCTAGAAAATGTGGAAAAAACTAATCACATAATCGATTTTCTTCATAAAAATGGTGTTATTGTTGCTTTGGATGATTTTGGAACAGGTTACTCATCTTTAAGTTTTTTAAGAAACTTAAAAGTAGATCAAGTTAAGATTGACCGCTCTTTTATCAAAGACTATCCCTCTGAAGATAAAGGAATGATGTTTAAAGCTTTAGCTACATTACTTAATAATATGGGATTTTCTATTGTGGTTGAAGGAGTAGAAACTTATGATCATCTCATTTTAGCTCAGCAATCAAAATGTAATAAAGTTCAAGGATATTATTTTTCTAAACCAATTGTTATTTCCGAATTTATCAAAAACTACATCAAAAAATAAGAACTCTATGAGTTCTTATTTTTACGATAGCCTTATAAATATCTGTCTTTTCTTACAAAACTTAAAACAATAAAATCGTTCTCTTGATTAACAATAACTTCATCAATCAAAAGTCCAGCAATCTCCAGTTCAGATTTACTGTCAATATCTCCCATTAACTCAAATCCATATGTTTCTACTTCTAATTCGCGTTCACGATTGGCCTTCAATTTAATTAGTTCAATCAACTCAGAGTTTAGGTTCTTGATTTTAAAGATAAACAAAAGGTTTTCTTCAACCTGTTTTAGTTCAAAATTGATATCCACATAACCATGCGCCAAAAAGAAACTAAATAAATCCTTTATCAGTTTGGAGACAATTTTAATTTCTTGTTTTTTCATAACGGAACCTCCTCAACATTATTTTTAAGAATAGCTTCTAAAAAAGGAATGAACAGTGCAGCTACAAATCCAGCTGCAAAACCATTGTTATATAAATCAAATCCTCCTTGGAAGGCATAAGCAATTGGCGTAATGATAATATGAACAAACCCAGCAAGAATGCCAATGATAAATCCATACCTTCCCGCTATTGGTGCGATTGCTGTTACAAACAACAATGCAATTACCATTCCGGTACTCTCCAGTGAATAATTTGTTAAAGTTACTCCCAAAAATGCTCCTAACATCACTGGTATACAATTTCTTGGATGTTTACCAAAAGCTCCAAAGCCCATAACAGTAAGAATTCCTCCCATAACCGGTCCATTGATCTTTAAATCAAGGAGTGCTAAAGCCAATAAAGAAACCAAACCCATTATACCAACATTTAACATTGTTGTATCCTTGCCATGATCTCGGATGAAATCAGAAACACTCCGCCCTGTTCTTTTCAATAGAGCAGGGTACTTCTTTAATACATCCTTATTAAGATAGAATGCACTTAAGATAAACACTAATGAAATGACAATCATTAGAATTTGTAATTGAAGATGGTAATCGTTATTCACAAGGTTTAGCAACTCTAACTTCACTCCAAAAGCTCTTAAAATAACCCCATAAAGCATTGATAAAACACCCATTGTAAAACCTACATTATACAGGTTGTATCCACGATGAAACCTTATCATATGAGCTGATAAAGCCGGGAGGACAAATCCAGTAATTAAACCTACAATGATTCCTACAGGAATTCCTAAATAAAGCGGCCATCCTGTCCCAAAAATTAGAAAACTGACAATCGGAGATATTCCAGTAGAAAATAATACAACAATTATAAAAGATTTATATTCCATTCTTTGTAGTTTCGAGAAAAGATATATACCAATATATATTGGTATGGTATTAAAGAGATTCTTCCCAAAGAAAGAAAATCCCGCAATTGTAAATAAACCAGCAAACACTGGACCTGTCATCTTGACCTTTAGCTTGTTTAAGATAATGATATTAATCAAAAGGATTGTTGCGACATTAAATAAAGTAGCTCCTAATCCAGCAATTTCTAAGTAATCACTGATTAAAACACTAGGATGCTTAAGAATTTTTATATAACCGCTAAAAAGTGTGTTTATATCATCCAAAAGAAATGATAAAGCGAATAATACGATAATTATGATCGGTGTTAACATTTTGGTTTTAATCTTCTCAATCAAATTCATAGATGCACTCCTTTGTTTTATTTATTATATCAAAACTAAGTCTATAGTAAAAGTCAAAAGAAAAAAACCCTCTAAAAAAAGAGGGTTAGCAAATCAGTTTAAACTAACAACTATGATTTTCATGCTCTGTGCAGCCTGAATTAGTAGATACCAACTCATCATTTAAAAATTTTTGAATTATATCTTTCGAACTACCAGTAGCTCCTGTAATAACTTCAATATCAAACCCTTCAAGCAAGTTAATCGCTCTTTGGCCAATATTACCAGTAATAACTAAATTAATACCTTTTTCTTTTAAAAAGCCCGGTAAAAAATCTTTCTTATGAGGTGGGTTTTCAATAATTGATTCATCCTTAATTTCACAATTATCTACCTCATAAACTACAAAAAATTGACAGTGGCCAAAATGATTTGCTGCTTGACTTTGATCTACTGCAATAGCAATTTTCATAAATCCTCCCTTTAATTATTTAACTTTCTAAATCTATGTCTTCTAAGTCGGAGTGGTTCAAGACATTTATCACAATCTTCGTTGCATAAAACAAACTCTCCACCCTCGATAATAATAATCTTACCATCAATAAAAGATGAAGCTATTTTTTTTCTTGCTTCATTATATATTCTTTGGACTGTAGTTCTAGCAACATTCATCTGTTCAGCTGCTTCTTCTTGAGTATAATCCAAATAGTCGATTAAACGAACTGTTTCTAACTCATCCATCAGCATAATTATCTTATCAGAAGCATTAGCTCTTTTTCCTTTTGGCCCATAGACTAAATGCTCTGGTAAATGACAAATGTATCTTGGCTTTGGTGGTCTTGACATAATTAACTCACTCCCTTTTTATATTCTACTCCTCTAACTAAATTATGTCAATAAGTAATAACACCCTTATTTATAGTTGAAGTCTCTCTTTAATCTCATTGACAATTCTCTCATAATACCCTTCATCAATCATAAATTTCTTTTTGAAAATATAAAATGTTAAAACTATTAAAATTATAGGTAAAAGCGTTATCGACAACCTTAATCCTAACCTCATTCCCTCACTAGCTCTTTCCTTGAATGCAAAGTCAGCAGCTTGATTTATATACATCTCTTCAATTCCATCAGAGTTTTCATCTTTAAAATCGACTTCTCCCAAGGCATCATAAATAGCATTTTTTTGTTCCAAAGAAAGATCTAGATTATCTAAAATATTGGTTTTATTAACAATATTTTGTTTATACTCGATTTGTTCAACAGTGGTCATATTATCGAAATAATTCTTTTGAGCTTCTAGCTGCGAAACATTTTGGCTTAAAACATAAATACCAAAAACAATTAAAACTAATGTCACGACTCCTTGCTGGATTGCACTTGCTAATTTAACAACAAATGGTCTTAATGAGAAGAGAATCGCTTCATTTCTTTTTCCAGTTTTATATTCATTGTACTCGATCGTATTAGTCATATTAATAATTATTGTCATATAAAGAATTGCTTGACCGCCAAAACATAAGGCTCCAAACAAACAGACAGTAACAATATTAACTGGGATTATGCTTAGATAACCCATCAAAAGAAAAAGCAAATATCCTAAAACTATAACTAAAACTGAGAATGACATCAGTTTATTTCTTGTGAATCTCTTTGCTAGTGGAGCATAAAAACTTTGAATAAGAATTGTAACTGTACCAAAAGTTGCAATAAAAATCAAGACTAAAGTTCCATTATAACCCAGTTCTAGATAAAAGAAATTATATCCCAAAGCTACTAAAATTCCACTTCCAACTGTATACAACAATAAAGCTAAAGTAACCCATAGCAACTGGTCATTATTCTTTATTGCCATAAACATCTGTTTAATAGTAATCTTCTCATCTTGTCTGATATTTGTGCTTTTAGGTTCTTTAACTCCAAAAATGGTCAAGGCTGTACACAACAAGAAGAAAGCCACAAAAGCAATAGATACTATTCGATATGCTGCAACTGCATTACCCACAGTAAAGAAACTAACAATTGCGTTTGCTAAAAAAGCCCCTACAGCAGCAAATACTACTACAAGCATAGCAATTTCATCTCTTCTTTCCTTTGTACGAGATAGATTAGGTAACAAGGACCAATATGGTATATCATTTAAAGTCCAAGCTATCTCCCATACCAGATAGATTAAGCCAAAGAATACAACATAATTCCATCCAGATGGCCTGAAATTGAACATAAATAAAACCGCTATTGCAGTCGCTAATGCTCCAATGGCAATCCAAGGTTTGAACTTACCCCATCTACTGATTGTATTTTCAACAATACCTCCCATAATTGGATCATTGATTCCATCCCATACGCGGCCAATTACTAATATAATACCTATTACTGAAAACTGGGCTGCACTTAGATTTAGGCCAGAAAACTGAATATAGGTAATATAAAAAGTCGCAACCAAAGAATACATCATATCTCTACCTATTCCACTTATTCCATATGCCCATTTGTTCTTCTGATAAATTTTGTTTTCTAACTGATCGATTATCTCCATATAAACCCTCCAATTTGAACTTATTTTTATTATATCAGTATTTTAATTTTTTAATATACTATACTAGAAATTTTATGTTATTATAAATAATAAGCTAGAGAGGTACTCTAATGGAAAGAATCATCAATTATAATATGTTTGAACAAATAATAGAAAATGAACTAGTAATTGTAATTGCTAAAACAAAGACCTGTGCTGTTTGTAAACCGCTATCAAATAAACTAACTGAATTTATGAAAGATTATCCTGAAGTTTTACTCTATGAAGTCTATCTCGAGGATGTTGAAATCTTTCAAGGTCAGCATTTAGTCTTTACTGTCCCAACAATTCTTGTTTTCAGCAATAAAAAAGAACTGCTTAGAGAATCAAGATTTATTGACTTTGATCGTTTAAGCCGTCTACTTGAAGTATTCTTAAATTCAAAAACCCAATAACTATCATTTAAATTAATATTAGAAAGGTCTTTTATGCTATTAAGTCTTGGATTAATCATCATATTGAGTTTAAGTTTAACCGCTTTATCAAATCTTTTAAAAATTCCCAGTTTGATAGGTTATATCATTACTGGGATTATTTTAGGTCCTTATGTTTTAGATCTTGTAAATCCAGCAATTTTGAATATCTCCAGCGAGTTAAGAAAAATAGCTTTAATAGTAATTCTATTTCGTGCTGGACTAACACTTAATATAAAAGACTTAAAAAAAGTAGGTAGAGGCGCTTTCTTGCTAGCATTTTTACCAGCGACTATTGAAATAATTGTAATTGGACTACTCTCAATGATCTTTTTAGGAATTACTTTAATCGAAGGCTTAATTCTAGGTAGTATTGTCGCAGCTGTATCACCAGCTGTGATTGTTCCAAGAATGATTGAACTTATTAGAAAAAAACTTGGCACAAAGAAAGCCATACCACAAATGATTTTAGCTTCAAGTTCAATTGATGATGTCTATGTTATAGTTCTTTTTACTATTTTTATCAAGGTATATCAAAGCAACATTGTTGATTTTAAGAGCATTATACTTTTTCCAATTTCATTGTTAAGCGGAATATTTATTGGTATATTTTTCGGTTTTATTCTTGTTAAACTCTTTAAAAGATTTCATATGAGAGATACCGTGAAGATTTTACTGTTGTTTGGCTTTGCTTTTATTTTCGACTATTTTGAGTCTATCGGCTTACCTTTTGCATCATTATTAGCCATTATATCATTAGGAATTACCACTTTAGAATTATATCCGAAACTAGCAGAAAGATTAACCGAAAAGTTTTCAAAAATTTGGGTTATCTTTGAGATTATCCTTTTTGTTCTAATAGGAGCTTTAGTTAATATTTATGTGATAAATACAATCGGCCTAAAGTTCGTTTTATTATTGATAATTGCTATAATATTCAGATTTTTTGCTGTTTATTTATCCACATCAAAAATTAACTTACTTTTCAAAGAAAGATTGTTCGTTTTTTTCTCTTATCTACCTAAAGCAACAGTTCAAGCAGCAATCGGAGCTATTCCTTTAGCTCTAGGAATGCCAGCAGGTGAAATGATTCTAGCAATATCGGTCCTTTCAATCTTTATAACTGCTCCTTTCGGTGCTGTTTTAATCGATAGAACTCAAGAAAAATTATTAAATTAAAAACCAGACCAGTCAAAGTTAATGACTGGTCTTAATTATTCACTCTATTTCGTTGACTGGTCTTTGACCATAAAACTGATAATAAATTACCTTTATCTTTCCATTATATAGTTTTCTTCTTCGATCAGCCTTTCTTTTAAAAACTGTTTCGAAATTCTCATCAGAAGTTATGATGTATGTAGAAACTTTTTCAAGTTTTCCTAGTCTTTTTCCAATATCAATATAAAGCCTTCTTACTTCATCTCTTTCAGATAACCTCTCTCCATAAGGTGGATTAGTAATAATAATTTGATAATCGTCCTCAATCTCTATGTCATAAAAATCTTGCACTTTATAGTTTATTGCATCCAAAACCCCTGCATCTTCAGCGTTACTTATGGCTGCCTCAATATTTTCTTCAGAAATATCATAAGCTTCTATTCTCAGTTTCAAATCGAACTTCATGGCTTTATAAGCAGCTCTTGTTTCTTCTTTAATACATGTATCATCAAACAAAGGCCAATCTTTAAAAGCAAACTCCCTACCTAAACCAGGAGCTATGTTTCTAGCAATCATGGCTGCTTCGATAGGTATTGTTCCAGAACCGCAAAAAGGGTCTATAAGAACTCTTTTCTCATTCCAAAAACTCAGATACACCAAAGCAGCTGCTAATGTTTCTTTAAGCGGTGCAGTTACAGCACTTTTTCGATATCCTCTTTTATGCAAAGCCACGCCTGAGGTATCTATAGTTAAAGTTGCTATATCTTTTAGAATCGAAACCTTAACATTAAAGACTGCTCCATTTTCTGGGAACCAAGATAACTGATATTTTTCCTTAAGATTTTCAACAATAGCTTTTTTAACAATTGCTTGAGAGTCTGATATTGAGAATAATTTTGATTTAACACTTTGACCATCTACAGGAATCTTACCATTTTTAGGTATCAAATCACTCCAATTAAGTTCTTTGGTCTTTTCAAATAACTCATCGAAGGTCTCTGCTTTAAACTCACCAACTTTAAGTAAGACTCGATCTGCGCACCTTAACCACAGGTTTGCTTTGACAATCCCAGCTTTGTTAGCAATAAAATATACTTTCCCGTTTTCAGTTCTAGTTACCTCAAGTTCAAGATTCATTAGTTCTCTTTTTACAACCGCTTCAAGCCCAAAAGTTGTAGTAGCAATTAACTCAAATTTTTCCATATATTTATCCTTATACATATATTATATCAAAATTATTTGATTAGACAATAATACCTCCAACAAAATCGTTGGAGGTATTAGTTTAATTAAAAGTAACGTTCAAAACTATATTTGCTGAACGAGAAATCAACTCATGAATCGAACAATATTTAGTTCCTAATTCCGCTGCTTTTCTTAATTTTTCTTCATCGCTTGGATTCTTAATAATCATATTTATTTCAATATAATCAATTACTTTAGAATCCTGATTTTTCTTCTCTCCCCATACATCTATTTTTGCTTGATCAAAATTAACACGCATTTTATAAACAACTGACAAGAATGTTGAATAAAAACAAGAACCTAAAGCTCCAAACAATAAATGATATGGATATAATCCATCATCTTGATCTCCTAGTTTTGCAATACCAGTTGGTGAAAACAGTTCTCCTTTAAAATCAAAATCCCATTTCATTACAACTTTATCATAAGCCATTTTTATCACCTCGTATTAAATTATACTATAAAATTATTTTTTTTGATACTACTTAATCTCAACATTAGTTTTCATTTAATTTTCATTAATTTGATGTTTATTTGTAAGCGCTTTAGTGGTATAATCAATGTGGGTATTTTTTTTTGATTTTTTTATAATTAACTATATATTTTAATAAGGAGGTTTTTTTTGTGAAACAAAATTTCTATGGGAGAAGTTTTTTAACACTTCTTGACTACAGCAAAGATGAAATCACAGAACTTTTAAATTTGGCCGCAAAACTAAAAGCCAAAAAAAGAGCTGGTGTTGAATGTTTGCCTTTGAAGGGTAAAAACGTGGTATTACTTTTTGAGAAAGATTCTACTAGAACTAGATGTGCTTTTCAAGTAGGTGCCAATGACTTAGGTATGAATGTGACTTATTTGGGACCAACAGGTTCACAGATGGGGAAAAAAGAAAGTATTAAAGATACAGCAAGGGTTTTAGGAAGAATGTATGATGGTATTGAATATCGTGGGTTCAAACAAGAAACAGTTGAGATATTAGCAGAATACTCAGGTGTTCCTGTTTGGAATGGATTGACAGACCTTTATCATCCAACACAAATACTTGCTGATTTCTTAACTATAATTGAAAAATTCGGGCATTTAGATGGTGTTAATTTTACATACTTCGGTGATGCTAGAAACAATATGGGTAACTCTTTAATGATTGGTTGTGCTATCATGGGTATGAACTTTACTGCTTGCGCTCCTAAAGACTTATGGCCTAATCAAGAATTGATAGATCGTTGTCTAGAACTTGCTAAGGAATCAAATGCCACATTGAAATTTACCGACGATGTTATTGAAAGTGCGACAAATGCCGATGTTATCTATACCGATGTTTGGGTTTCTATGGGAGAACCAGAAAGTGTTTGGCAAGAAAGAATCGCAAAGTTAGCTCCATATCAAGTAAACAAAAAACTGATGAGTTTAGCTGGAGAAAATGCTATTTTCATGCACTGTTTGCCAGCTTTTCACAATACAGAAACAAAGGTTGGAGAAGATATTTTTAATAAGTTTAATATGGAAGCAATGGAAGTTACCGAAGATGTTTTTGAGTCAGATCAATCTGTAGTTTTCGATGAGGCAGAGAATAGATTACATACGATAAAAGCTGTTATGTATGCTACTATGAAGGAGGACAAATGAGAAAAATAGTTGTTGCGTTGGGTGGAAATGCATTAGGAAACAACTCATATGATCAAATAGAGAAAGTAAAACATGCAGTTAAACCAATAGTTGAACTGGTCAAAGCTGGAAACGAAGTTATTTTAGCTCATGGAAACGGTCCGCAAGTCGGAATGATTAATTTGGCTTTTGAAACAAGTAATAAATTATCGATTAACAATCCTGATATGCCCTTTCCTGAGTGTGGAGCAATGTCGCAGGGTTACATAGGGTATCATTTACAAAACGCCTTGTTAAAGGAACTTAAAGATCAAAATTTATCTACTCAAGTTGCTACTGTAATCACTCAAGTTGAGGTCGAAAAAGATGATTTGGCTTTCAAGAATCCATCAAAACCAATTGGTGCTTTCTATGATTATGATACAGCGCAAAGGTTTATCAAAGAAAAGAACTATATCATGATGGAAGATGCAAACAGAGGCTATCGTCGAGTAGTCCCAAGCCCAAAACCTGTTAATATTGTTGAGTTAGATATTATTAAAACCTTAGTTAAAGCTGGTCACTTAGTCATCACAGTAGGCGGAGGCGGAATTCCAGTTATAAAGAAAGACAATGAATATATTGGGGTCCCCGCTGTTATAGATAAAGATTTTGCTAGTGCTAAACTAGCGGATTTGTTAGATGTAGACATGCTGGTAATATTAACTGCAGTTGATAAGGTAAAATTGAATTTTGGCAAAAGCAATGAAATCAGCCTTGATGAAATAACAGTCTCTGAAATTGATGCTCTTATGAGTGAAGGGCACTTTCATAAAGGTTCAATGTTGCCAAAAATTCAAGCTGCAAGAAATTTTGTCAGCAAAAAGACAAAACGAATTGCAATCATAGCATCTTTAGAAGAAGCCAGTAAGGCATTAGCTGGTGAAAGTGGAACGAGGATTAGAAACTAATGAGAACTGATTTAGTCAAAGTAGCTATTTGGGGATTTGGTGCAATGGGCTCTGGAATGGCAAGAATGATAATCAAAAAACGAGGTTTTGATATAGTTGGTGTTTGTGATGTTTATCAACCCTATATCAATAAGAGTATCTTTGAAATCCTTGAGGAAGACAATCCTTATAATCATGATGTTTTTATAACTTCAAATATCGATGCTTTATTGGATTTAAAACCAGACTTGGTATTACTAGCAACAGACAGTTTTACAAAATCTGCTTTTCCAAAAATTAAAAAAATTATCGAAAAAGGGATTGATGTTATATCAACCGCTGAAGAAATGGCTTACCCAAAAGCGAATGAACCAGAACTTGCTAAAGAAATCGATGAATTAGCAAAGAAATATGGAGTAACGGTGTTGGGCACAGGAGTTAACCCCGGAATGATGATGGATTTACTCGCAATTTGCATCAGTGGAGTTAATGAAGATATTAAAGAGTTTGAGATTTCACGAATCAATTCGCTTTCACCTTTTGGCAAAACTGTTATGGAAGAACAAGGTGTAGGTTTAACGATTGAAGATTTTAAAGATAAAAACACTAGAAATGAAATCGCTGGTCATGTAGGATTTAAAGAATCAGCTTATATGATAGCTGAAGCTATGGGACTTGAAGTTCTAGATTTTTTGCAATCAATGAATCCAATTATTACCGATGTAGACAGAATAAGTCCTTATGGTTTGGCAAAAAAAGGTGATGTCTGTGGTGTTGAAATGAGTGCTGAAGTAAAGTTGACTGATGGTATAAAAATCAAACTGTACCACCCTCAGCAAATAGAACCAGAACTAGTTGGAGTTCAGACTGGTGACTATATTAAAATTAAAGGGAGTCCAGACATCAATTTGTCCAACTCACCTGAAGTTGATGGTGGAATCGGTACAATAGCTATCTGCGTAAATATGATTCCTTTGGTCATCAACTCAAACCCTGGATTAAAAACAATGATCGATTTACCTGTTCCAAGAGCAATTATTGGTGATGTTAGAAAACTAATCAGAAAGGATTGATGAACTTGGTTAAGCAAGGCACATGGGTCCAAATAAAAAAAATAATACTAAAGCCAAGTCAAAGAGCACATAATCTCCCTGAGCAAACCAAAAAAACACCTTTGATGATGTGGGTTAAAGGTTTTTTGACTGAAAATGCTCTAATTGGCGAAGAAGTTACCATAAAAACCTTAACCGGGAGAATAGAGCAAGGAGAATTGTTAAAGATTAACCCAAGTTTCATGCATACGTATGGTGAGTTTATTCCAGAAATCTTAATGATTGATAAAATCTGTAAAGATACATTGTTTGGTTGTGAATCCAATGAATAACTCATACGATAGTGTTATGTCAAGAAAAAATCAGATAATGCAAAGTTCAGTTGGTATTGACTACAATCGATATGAGGGTAAATATCTAAACTTTGATTATGAAGCCTTGCTTAAGGAAGGCGATTTTACCTTGTCAGAAATAAGGACAATTCAAAACTCTAATGGTGTTGGTAACACTCCTTTAAAAGAGTTAAGAAATATGACAAATCTAGTTAGAAAAGTATCTCCTGATGGCTATGGTGCAAGAATTTTTATTAAGGATGAAGCTTTAAATGATTCAGGAAGCTTTAAAGCAAGAAGAGCCAGCATAGCATGTTATCAAGCAAAAAAACTTGGATTTAACGGAGTTATTGCTGCTACATCAGGGAATTATGGTGCAGCAGTAGCATCTCAGGCAGCTAAGTACGGATTAAAATGCATTATTGTTCAGGAATGTTATGATTCTAGTGGTATAGGACAACCAGAAATCATTGAAAAAGCTAGGGCTTGCGAGGCATATGGCGCAGAGGTCGTTCAATTAAGTGTAGGCCCTGAGCTCTTCTATAAGTTTTTACTTCTTCTTGAAGAAACTGGTTATTTCAATGCTTCATTATATACTCCTTATGGTATTATGGGAATTGAGACTCTCGGTCAGGAAATTGTTGAAGACTGTTTAAAACTAACCAATAAAGTACCTGATATGGTTGTTTGCACGAATGCAGGAGGTGGAAATCTAACTGGAACTGCAAGAGGAATTATTAAAACCACAAATCAAAAAGTCGAAATAGTCGGAGCTAGTGTTAATCTTTTTGGATTACACATGGCAAATGATTATGACTTCAACAGAAAATCTTTTACAACCGGTCATACTGGTTTCGGATTACCATTTATTATTAACCCTGATCGCTCTGATGTACCTCGTTCAGCCGCTAGAGCCTTAAGATATATTGACCGTTATGTTACACTAACTCAAGGAGAAGTATTTTTTATCACTGAAGCCTTATCAGCTTTAGAAGGTATTGAAAGAGGCCCTGCTGGAAACACTTCTTTAGCAGCTGCTTTTTCATTGGCTAAGTCAATGACTAGAGATCAAATTATCGTTGTCCAAGAAACAGAATACACTTCTGCAGGAAAACATCATCAAGCTCAGCTAGCATTTGCTAGAAAAAATGGTATCGATATTCACTTTGGAAATCCCATAGATGAAGTAGCTGGTAAAACTATTGTATTACCTAAGTCAGTAGATTTAATCAATGCAGTTGAACTAGATTTGGATAATATAAGGAAAAAATATATTCAAACTCAAGTTTTGAAAACTGAAATTTTATCACAAGATGATATAGTATTTTTGGCTGAAGAAACTAACCAAACAAAAGCTTTTGTTTTGGATCAAGTGAAGAAATATGACAGAATAGTGGAGGAAATTGATGAATAAACGAACAAGCCGTCAAGATGATTTTGATACTAGAAGAAAACATCTTGAAAAATTAAGCGATGAAGATTTAAAGAAAAGTTTTTGGAAGCTAGCAGACGAAACTGTTAAACCGCTTGTTGACCTTGCTTATACTCATACAACTCCAGCGATTGAACGGAGTATTATTTTAAGAATGGGTTTTTCAAGCATCGAAGCAAAGGATTTAGTCGAAAAGGCAATTGCTAATAATCTTATTTCAAAAGGAGTAGGTCATTGTGTTTATCGTCTGTCGAAAATTCAAAAAATCGATATAAGATCTGCCGGATTAAAACTACTTAACAATGAGGGCTGGAATGAGGTTCTTGATAGTTTTGGGGTAAAAAAAGATGAATAAATTTGACAAGCTAGACATTATAGATATATTAAAGGACCTAGATAAATACGTTCCGAGACGGAGAGGTTGGACCTGGCGTATTCCAGAAAAAAATCTTAATCTCGAAGGGAACATTTATTCAGATGCTTCTAAATCATTAAAACAGAGTATACCTCTACCTGCCGCGAAATACTTTAATAATATTGACCCTCAGCCAATCCAGGTTATCACTACCGAAATAGCAAGCGGAAGATTTGAAGATGACATTAGAAGAATGCGAATGGCAGCATGGCATGGTGCAGATCACATCATGGTTATTAGAACCGCTGGTCAGTCTCATTTTTATGGGTTGATTGAAGGAACTCCTCAAGGAATAGGTGGAGTTCCGATTACTAGGAAACAAGTAAGAGCTCAAAGAAAAGCTTTGGATATCATAGAAGATGAAGTGGGAAGACCGATTAATTTTCATTCTTATGTAAGTGGTGTTGCTGGACCTGATATAGCAGTAATGTTTGCTGAAGAAGGTATCAATGGCGCTCATCAAGATCCTCAATATAATGTTTTATATCGAAATATCAACATGATTCGTTCTTTCGTTGATGCTGCAGAATCCAAAAAAATCATGGCTTGGGCAGATATATTGCAAATTGATGGTGCACATAATGCCAACGCAACCGCTATGGTTGCTTGGAAGGTAATGCCAGAATTGATGGTTCAACATGCGATAAACAGTCTCTTTTCAGAAAAAGTTGGTATTAAAAAAGAGAATATTGCGTTATCAACTGTACCTCCTACTGCTTATCCTGCTCCAGACCTTAAGATTAATCTGCCTTATGCAAAGGCCCTAAGAGACTTCTTTAGTGATTACAAAATGAGAGCTCAAATGAATACTAAGTATATGGAATCCTCTACTAGAGAAGCGACTGTTACTCATGTTTTGAATATGCTTATTTCAAAACTTACTTCTGCTGATATACAATCAACAATTACACCTGATGAGGGAAGAAATGTACCTTGGCATATGTATAATGTAGAAGCCTGCGATACAGCAAAACAGGCTTTAATTGGTATGGATGGACTTTTAGAAATGGTTGAACTTAAAGATGAAGGTTTTCTACCGAAAAAAGTCCGAGAGCTAAAAGAAAGAGCTATTTTATTTTTTGAAGAGTTATTGGAAGCAGGCGGCTATTTCCAAGCTGTAGAAAAGGGGTTTTTCATTGATTCTGGAATTTATCCCGAGAGAAATTATGATGGTATCAGCCGAAAAATCAATGGTGGAATTGGCGCAAACACAGTTTATGAAAGAGATGAAGACTATTTTGCTCCAGTCACAGCCCACTTTGGTTATAATAATGTCAAACAATACGGAGTAAAAGATGATGAATCTCCTTCAATTCTTATTAACGGTTCAACTTTTGAAGATCGAAGCAAAATCCAATACATTGATGAACTTGATTTAGAAGATAATGTTAATAAGCGTTTAGAAGAAACAAAGAAATACCTTAATTCAAGCATCATCAAGCCAGAAGTCCAATGGGCTGGTGATGGTATTTTGATCGTTGATATTACTTTGCCAACTTCGATGAAATATGCAGAGGCTGCTGCATTGGAAATCGCCAAAAAGATGAATATTATCGATGCTGAAGTAATTCATAAGGAAAAACTTCATGACTCTGAAGCGACAAGAATTCAAGTTAAGGGAAGAGTAGACTTTGAAATCAACCTTGAAGAATTGACTCTACCTGAAGAACCAGATATTCTAAGCGACGAAGAAATAAAGGAACATATTAAAAATAATCCCATGACAATTATCGCTGGAACTGTAGGAGAAGATGAACATTCAGTCGGTCTTCGCGAGATAATCGATATCAAACATGGTGGAATAGAGAAATATGGAATAAACTGTATCTATCTAGGTACTTCAGTCCCGATAACGAAGTTAGTAGACGCAGCTATTGAAGCTAAAGCAGATGCAATATTAATGTCAACAATTATTTCACATGATGAAGTCCATTATAAGAATATGAAGAAAACTCACGAGTATGCTAAAGAAAAGGGTGTTAGAGAAAAGCTAATTATTCTATCTGGCGGCACTCAAGTAACTCCTGATTTAGCTAGAAAAAATGGAATGGATGAAGGCTTTGGAAGAGGAACTAAAGGCCAACATGTTGCATCTTTCTTGGTTAAGAAGCGAGTGATTTAAATGATTATTGATGCTTTAGTCGCAGAAATCGGCTCAACTACAACGATAATTAATGCTTTTGATAATTTATCTGGAGATTCACCGATTTTTCTAGGCAGTGGTTTTGCAGATACATCAGTAGAAAAAGGCGATGTCACAATTGGACTTAACCAAGCAAAAGAAATGCTGATGTCAAAAATGAGAGTTAACCATTTAGTCGCAAAAGAATCTTTTGCGACTTCTAGCGCTGCTGGTGGTCTTAAAATGAGTGTTCATGGATTAGTTTATGACATGACAGTAAAAGCGGCTAAAGAAGCTGCCTTAGGCGCAGGAGCAAATCTTAAGATGATTACCTCAGGAATTTTGGATGAGTTCCAAATTGAAGAGTTGAAATCACAGACTATCAACATCATCATGATTTCTGGAGGTGTTGATTATGGAGAGAAAGAAACTGCCTTAACTAATGCATCGACTATTGCTTCATTAAAACTAAATATTCCCGTTGTTTATGCTGGTAATGTTCAAAACCAACAGATAGTTAAAAAGATTTTTAAAGACAATGAGCAAAGTGATTATCTCTATCTATCTGACAATGTATATCCAAAAATTGATGTGTTGCAAGTTGAAAAAACAAGAAAAATTATCCAAACTGTATTTGAGAATCATATAGTTAAGGCACCTGGCATGGAAAATATTAAAAACATTATAAAGAACAGCATCACTCCTACACCCGGTGCAGTGATGGAAGCCGCTAAACTTCTTTATAATGCTATTGGAGATTTAATCATAGTTGATATTGGAGGTGCTACAACTGATATTCATTCTGTTACAAATGGCTCTGAAGCAATAAATAAAATTCTTATTGCTCCAGAACCGTTGGCAAAAAGAACAGTTGAGGGGGATTTAGGAGTTTATATAAATAAAGATAACCTGATTGAATCAATCGGTATGGATAGACTCATGAATGAACTAAATATTTCAGAGTTCAACTTGAAAGATTTAATAAAAAATTATACTCCAATACCAGATGAAAAACAGATATCTCTAACAGAAAGACTGAGTCTTGAAGCCTTTAATGTCGCCTTAAAGAGACATTCAGGTAGACTAGTATATTTTTATAACAGCAGCGGAAAAGTTGCTTATGCAGAAGGTAAAGACTTAACTAATGTTAAATACATCATCGCAACAGGCGGTGCATTAACTAGATTACCAAATCGGCTTAATATTATAAAGAATGGTTTAAGCCAACAAAGCAATTTAATTCTATCCCCTGATAAAAAATCAAAGATTTTAATCGACAAATACTATATTATGGCATCTTTGGGGGTTTTATCAAAAGCGCACCCCGAAGCTGCTTTAATGCTTATGAAAAGGAGTCTTGACATTGACTGATAAATTTCCAAGAGTTAATATCAATTTAAATAAACTTAAAGAGAACTGCTTAAAGATGAAGGAGTTATCAAATAAACATGGTATTGATATTTTGATGCCTGTTGTTAAAGTTGTCTGTGGAAACCAAATAATCATTCAAACAATTGTTGATAGCGGATTTGAATTTTTAGCAGATTCTAGGATTCAAAACTTAAAAGACTTCCAAAAATTACATGCAAAAAAAGTCCTTCTACGTATTCCTATGCCTTCTGAGGCAAAATCAGTTGTACTATACTCAGATATTTCATTAAATAGTGAGATTAAAACTATTCTTGCTTTAGATAAAGCAGCAAGAAAAGCAAATTTAACTCATGATGTCATCTTAATGTTCGATTTAGGAGATTTAAGAGAAGGGTTTTATTACCAAGATGAGTACCTAGAAGATATTCAATTGATACTAAAAATGAATAATATCAGACTTATCGGAATTGGGACAAATTTGACTTGCTACGGAGGTCTTGTACCTAGTAAAGAGATTTTAAATAGATTAGTTAAAATAAAAAATGAGATTGAGATTATACACAATCATAAACTATCAATTATCTCTGGTGGTAATTCATCTTCTATTCACTTGCTTGAAAGCGGGCAAATTCCGAAAGAAGTTAATAGTTTAAGAATTGGTGAAGCGATTTTCTTAGGCAAGGAAACGGCTTATCAACAGTCTATACCTGGATTTTGGACTGATGTTTTTGAACTTGAAGCAGAGATTGTTGAGTTGAAATATAAACCTTCTTTTCCCGATGGTGAAACCTCATTTAACTCCTTTGGAGAAAAAATAAGCATTGAAGATAAGGGTTCTATGTTTCGAGGGATTGTAGCTATAGGAAAACAAGATGTATTATCTGAGAACATTTTTCCTCATGATAGTTCTCTAGAAGTTATAGGAGCAAGCAGTGACCATTTAATTTTGGATATGTCAGATACTAGATATCAAGTGGGAGATACGATAACTTTCTCCATGAACTATCCTGGTCTCTTACATTTAATGAACTCTAAATACGTCAAAAAGAATATCATAAAATAAAAAAAAGCCCTTTGGCTTTAATTATGACGATTTCGAATATATATTACTGTTGTTTGTTTTTTAACTTCAAACTCTTTCATTTTTTCAAAGAAAGCTAATGGTCTTGTGTTATCCGCATAGTTTCTTGGATGAAAACCAGGGAATTTCTTTTGTAGTAATTGAGCAATCAAACTCCAATAAGCCCATCCATCGTCTTCAAGATTAGCATTGATGATATTCTTTAACTCTTCCTTTATTCTTCTCAATGGTGTTATTGAACTTATTGCTTTTGTTTTAGATGTTTTTATCTTCTTGGTTTTATTCTCAACAACTTCTTCTTCTGTTTCTGTTTCTACTATGACTGGTTCTATCATTTTATCAAGATATGCAAATGTTTCGCATGAGTTAACAAGTGATATTGGTGTTTTTGATTCTCCCATACCAAAGACAAACATATTGTCTTCTCTTAATCTTGTGACAAGTTTAGTGAAGTCACTATCACTAGATACAATACAAAAACTGTTTACCTTCCCTGAGTATAAAATGTCCATTGCATCAATAATCAGTGTAAAGTCAGAAGCATTTTTGCCTGAAGTATAAGCATATTGTTGCACTGGGGTTAATCCAAACTCTGAAATCCTCGTTTTCCAAGGATTTAACTGAGGGGTTGTCCAATCCCCATATACTCTTCGATAATTGATTGTACCATATTTATTTGCTTCATCGATAATGATTTCAATGTAATTGGAACTGATATTTTCAGCATCAATCAATAAAGCAATGCTTTTCCCTTTAATTTCCATAATTCACCTCACATCCATTATAACAAATATATCTAACAAATCGAAACGATTTTTAAAAATACATTAAAAGGAGATCATAATGATTAAAAATGAAGCGCTTAGCGCTTGGCTTCAAGAGATTGAAAATCATACCAATCCAAAAGAGACTGTGTTTTGGACTGGTGAGCAAAAGCAATACGATGACTTAGCTGAAAGTTTAGTTATCGCTAAAAAGGCAATTAGACTTAACCCAAAAAAAAGACCAAGATCTTTACTATTTCGAACTGACCCATCAGATGTTGCGCGTGTCGAAAAAAGGACCTTTATTTCCACAAGCACGCAAGAAACAGCTGGCCCAACTAACAATTGGATTAACAAATCAGAGCTAATGCCTTTGATGTGGGATTTATATAAAAATAGCATGATGGGGCGAACTATGTATGTAATTCCATTTTCAATGGGACCAATCGGCAATAAGATGTCAAGAATCGGTGTTGAAATAACCGACAGTCCTTATGTTGCGTTGAACATGCATATTATGACAAGAACCGGTGATAATGTTTTAAGATTAATTGAGGATGGTCATGATTTTGTAAAGTGTCTACACTCAGTAGGATACCCACTTGCACCTGGACAAGTTGACCCAGTCTGGCCATGTGCACCCATCGAAAAGAAGTATATATCCCAATTTCCAGAAGAGAGAATGATATGGTCATATGGTTCTGGTTATGGTGGTAATGCTTTACTAGGAAAGAAGTGTTTTGCCTTAAGAATAGCTTCTGCTATTGCAAAAGATGAAGGTTGGTTGGCGGAACACATGTTGATATTGAAACTTACTAATCCTGATAATGAAGTCAAGTATATAACTGGTGCTTTTCCAAGTGCTTGTGGTAAAACAAATCTAGCGATGATAAAACCAAGTCTTCCTGGTTGGAAAGCAGAAACTATTGGTGATGATATTGCTTGGATTTCTATCAAAGAAGATGGTTTGATGTATGCAATAAATCCTGAAGCTGGTTTTTTTGGAGTTGCTTCTGGCACATCATACGAAAGTAATCCGACTGCAATGGAAACTATAAGGCAAGATACCATATTTACCAATGTTGCTTTAACCGATGATTATGATGTTTGGTGGGATGATTTATCTGAAGCCCCCAACCATCTAATTGATTGGCAAGGCAACCATTGGTATAAAGGTGATAAGTTAAGACCAGACCATCCCAATGCGAGATTTACTGCTTCCTTAAAAAATTGTCCCTCTTTGGCAGACGAATATGAAAAGCCAGTTCCGATAAGCGCTATTTTATTCGGAGGAAGAAGGCCATCAACTATTCCACTGATTCATCAAAGCTATGATTTTGCTCATGGTATTTTCATAGGTTCTATCATGGGTTCAGAAATAACCGCTGCTACAATCGATGAAAATATTGGAAAAGTCAGAAGAGATCCTTTTGCAATGCTACCATTTATAGGATATCACATTAGTGATTATATTAATCATTGGTTAGAAATATCTAAAATGACTAAACCGGAAAAACTGCCCAAGATATTCTTTGTTAATTGGTTTAGAAAAAAAGATGGTCATTATCTATGGCCAGGATTTAAAGATAATGCAAGGGTTCTAAAGTGGATATTCGAAAGAACAGATAATCTTAATAATTATCATGAAAGTCCCATCGGACTTTTGCCTAACTTAGATTTTTTTGATGTGAGCAATCTAGACATCTCCAAAGAACAGCTTGAAGAGGTTTTTAGGATCGATACTAACGAATGGTTTGAAGAAGTCAATTCTATTAGAGAATATTACTATAGTCTTTATGGAGAATCAGTTCCTTTGATTCTCAAAGAACAATTATCTGATTTGATAATTCGCTTTAAACTTTAAAGCAGTTAAACACATCCTATTGGCATAAAACTCGATTTTTCGAGCTTATGCCTTTTTTTACGGATAGCGATATTCAATTTTAAAGACTAAGAAATTACTTAGAAAAACAAAAAAAACACAATACCTCTATTAACTTGATATTGTGAATTTTTTCTATTTTTTTAATTATATAGGTTAACTAATTATAGTTTATACTATAAAAATACAAGGTCAATTCTCGCTACCGCCAACTTTTGTGAATATAGAAAGTTTATGGAGCAATTAGGATATGAGTTTCAAATATTATAAAATCTTAGATTGGTTTCTACCATTCTTTTTTGCAAAATACATGTTTTCATCTGCTCTTGCGATGAGAGACTTGACAGTATCTGTTATATCTGCTAGTGTTCCACCAATCGATACTGTAACTTGAAGAGTCTTTCCGTCTTCAAACTGATAACTTGAAGCTTCTATAACATGTCGAAGTCTTTCAGCTACTTTTCGTAAATCAGCTATATTTGTTATATTGACAAGAACTATAAACTCTTCTCCACCCCATCTGCTCACTAAATCAGTTTTTTCGATATTTGATGATAAAGATTGTGCCACTATCTTAAGGATTTCATCTCCAATCAAATGTCCATGTATATCATTGACTTTCTTAAAATGATCGATATCAATCATTAAAACTCCAAAAGTATTTAAAAATACTTTAATTTCTGCTAACTTTTGAGAAATTTGAAAATCAAAATAGTGACGATTAGCAATCTGTGTTAATGTATCAATCTTAAGCTTATCCTTAAGTTCTTGATTTTCATGATAGATTTGCTTTTGAAAACGTTCATCCGTAAATACTTCAATCGCTGCAACAATATTACTATTATTATCATATATTGGTATTGTTTTAACCATAACTGGAATTCTATAACCATCTTTATGCTTTAGATAAACTCTTGTTTCGTTAATAATACCATCATCTATAGTTTTTTTTGAGCGGACAACCACTCAAACATAATTGCTTTCCGGTTTCATCAATATGTTGCAATATATTATTATAGCAAAAGCTATTTCTTACTTCTTTTGCAGTATAACCTGTAATTCGTTCACTACCATCATTCCAAAAAATAATCTTCCTTTTCTTATCCACGACGTAAACGCCTTCATAAAGATAAGGAATAAGGTTCTCATTGTATTTAATATCCATAAAGTCTACTTCACCTCTACTTAATTTTTTTTAACGCTTCACTTTTTTGAATAATTTCAACAAATATCTTAACAAGATTAGGATCAAATTGAGTTCCAGAACATCGATTAAGCTCTTTAATTGCATCCTCGATTTTCATTGCTTTTCGATAAGTACGATTGGAAGTCATTGCCTCAAAAGCATCTGCAACACAAATCACCCTAGAAAACAATGGTATATCTTCTCCTTTAAGTCCTTTAGGATACCCTAAACCATCCCATCTTTCATGATGAGATAAAGCATACTCAGCTAGTCCAGAATACTCATCTGCTGCTCTTAGTATTTGATACCCTATTTGTGTATGAGTCTTAATGATATCAAACTCCTCATCAGTTAACTTACCTGGTTTATCTAAAATTGCATCAGGTATAGAAATCTTACCAATATCATGATACATACCTGCGAGTTCCAAAATATCATTGTCTTCTTTGCTAAGACCTATTTCAATTCCTATTTCCATACAGTAAAGACTAACCTTTGCTGAGTGTGCTTTTTCTTCCTTGTATTTATCGGTTAATGTATTTAAAATTGCTTTTATCGAATGATTTCTAACACTTTCACCAACAGTTACTTTATGTCTATAGAGGTGTTTTTCTGCTCTGTTTAATAAATCATTAATATCATTATCATCTTCTCTAAGAATTTCATAACCAATAGCAAGTGAAATCTGTACATTGTCAACTCTTATTTCGTTTGAAAGTTCTATCAACTTCTCTTTATATATTTGAATCTCTTCATCACTTTTGTTTATCAAAAGAATTGCGAACTCATCACCACCCAGTCTAGCAACAACATCTTCTTGGTCAAAAACAAACATCAATAGATTTGAGACACTTTTTATTGCTAAATCACCTTTAACATGCCCATATGCATCATTAATTAGTTTAAGTCCATTAATATCAATCATCATCAAAGCAATCGATGAATAACCTTTTGAAATAAATGAATTGAAAGTATTGACGAAATATCGGCGATTATAAAGATTAGTTAGATAATCGTGGTTACTGATGTAAGTGATCTTTTCTTCACTGATTTTTCGTTCAGTTATATCCATTAAGAAACCTTCAATATACCACTCAGAATCTTGAAAATACGTAATACCTTTTTCCCAAATCCAAATGTGTGACCCATCTTTTCTTTGGATTTCATATTCTAAATGACAAGGTTTCTGTTGATTTCTCGCTTCACTAAAACGGTTAAAAACATAATCTCTATATTTTGGGACAATTACTTCCTTATAAGAAATCACTTTATTTTCAATTAGTTCTGAGGGAGTATATCCAGTCAAAGTTTCACAAACATCTGACATAAAAAGCATTGTCCAAGATTCATCAAATTTGCATTTATAAGATACACCCGGTAAATTTGAGATTATTCTACTTTTTTCAGCTTCATTTCTAGTTAGTTGTTGTTCATGATTTATCCGTTCAGTAATATCTTCAGCTACAATTATAAACTGCTTGTCTCTATAAGGATAAGCAACAACCCTAAAATACTTGCCTAAAGCTCGTGAATAGTCTTCAATCACAAAAGTCTTCTTTTCTTTGACTACTAAAGAGTAATTATCAAACCATGATTTTTCAATATCAGGTAGAACTTCAGTAGCATACTTACCGATAATATCTTCTCGTTTAAGCCCTGTTATAACTTCATAATTGTCATTTACACTTATAAAAACATAGTCAATTGGGTTTTCGTTTTCATCGTAGACTAGTTCTCTAATATTAAAGCCAAGAGGCATCTCTTGAACTAATTTACTCCATTGATCTTCAAAAGATTTTTTTAGTTCTTGTTGTTTTTTAATTTCTGTGATATCACGAAACTCAACTACTCTTACTTGTTTTCCATGATAAGGTAGATTTCTTGCTTCTAATTTTAAAGGATAAATCTCTCCATTCTTTCGAATACCTTGTACCTCATAAGGCTTTTCATATCCAGATTTAATCTTGTCCATGACTATATCTCGATAATCAGGAGCAATTAAATCCAATCCATTGGAATTCAATAACTCACTCATTGAATATCCAGTAATATCAGATAGTCCTTGATTACAATCTAAGATCTTTCCTTGATCATGAATTGCTAATCCACCAAAGGAAGCGTCATGTAATATCTTAAATCTTTGCTCACTTTCATATAGTGTCTCATTTGCCCTCGTTATCTCTTGTTTTTTCTTAGATATTTTAATAGCAAGATAGGATGTTAAAATAGTGGAAAGAATAAGTAATGATACCCCTGATAAAATAAGAATTCTATTTCTATTCTGAGCAATTATAAAAGCGATTTGATCTATTATAATTGAGTAAAGATATGTCTCACCATTGATATCAACTGGATATGAGTATACATACACTGTTCTAATGTCATCATTTGAGAGTCTATGTTTAAAAATGAAGAAGTTTCTCTCTTCTTCAAGTGCTTTCAATCTTTCAGCAGCTACCTCATCTGAAGTTAATGTGTTAATATCATTAATATTCATCTCTAGCAAAATCTCAAGTGGATAGCCATAAAAATCAGCAGCTGCTTGATTTGCATAATAAATCTCTCCGCTGATTGGATGGATAATAAGCATGATTGATTGATGATTTGCAAATAAATCCTCAAATTCGATATCGCTAACTGCATATGCTTTTTGAGTAACGTATACTAAAGAAGTCAGTAACAATATTAAATACAATAATTTTTTCATATTATCTACCTCTCTAAA
>Ga0334883_1001221_pt1 | contig 39833 bp, 22 predicted proteins | sample GraSluR1_MG_6_FD_207230 | JGI IMG/M metagenome (GOLD analysis project Ga0334883, IMG submission 207230) | Sludge microbial communities from methane-producing bioreactor in Wageningen University, Netherlands - Granular Sludge_09_05-R1 | ecosystem: Engineered > Bioreactor > Anaerobic >...
GAAGTTATTGGCAAAGACCGAGGAGTACATGTGTCCCGTCTGAATCCGGGCAAGCTCGATGGGATCGTGCTCGGCGCGATCCGCCACACGGCAACTGTGGGCCGGCGACACGTAGCCCGGCCACAGGCCGCCCAGGTAGACCATGGGGGCATCCAATGGGGCCCACAGGATGCTGTAGTCGCCGTCGGCAAGATGCACCCAGTTGCCCACGGCCAGCGCATCCCAGTACGAGCCCGGCAGGTAGTCCTCCACGGGACGCAGCACGCTGAGTACGCCCTCGTAGCGGAACCTGGGCTCCGAGGCCTGCCACGGGAAGGCGAGGTGGGCGTCCAGCAGCGGGATGGCGTCCTTGAGTATCCTCACAGACAGGTCGATGCGGCGGATGCCCGGGTGCAGGCAGATGCTCCGGCGCACCCCGGGGTGGCCGTGAACGGCGCCGGAGAGCTCCAGCGTGCGACACACCGGGCCCTCCAGCCCGTTTGTGACGCCGCGGTCGGTGAGGGAGTATTGCTCGCCGGCGAAGGGTGTGCGGACGATGAGGTCGGAAAAGCCGTGCTCGGCGGCTCCATCGAGCATCTCGCGGGAGGCCTCTTTGTCCCAGATGCTCACGACCCCACCGGCCTCGGGGTCCACGGTGATGCGGTAGAACTCGTTCTCGAGCCGGTCGGTGGCTGCCGGTTGGCGCGAGGGCCGCGGCAGACCGGTCCGTGGCCGCAGCTCGTAGGTGCGCCAGCCGCAGGCGGGCACGTCTCGGGCGATGAAGCACAGGTCGAAGCGGATGCCACAGGGGCCCTCGAAGAAGCCGTAACGGCGCCCGCCCTGCCCCAGGCCCACACGCTCGGGAGCGTCCGGGATCGGGTCGGTGGCGGAGGCGATCTCCACGAGTTGGTGGGCGACGGTTTCGCCCGTGGCGACGTCCACCAGATCGAAGTGGCCCGCGAGAATCTGGGGCGAGGGATTGGCGTGCCAGCGATTGCCCAGCAGCACGCCGCGGAGATGGCTACCGCCGCCGGGCTCGTCGCCGTCGGGCGTCGCGACCATCACACTGCCGCAGTTGTCGATCTCCCGCATGGGGGTACGAACGGTCTCGGTGCGCGCATGGGGCAGCGGGTTGTGGACCACGAGGAAGAAGCCCTCGTGGGGCAGCCGGACGGCGTCGGCGATGGCGGCCAGGGACTTGGCGGCCACGTCATAGGTCAGGGCCGCGGCGCGGTGCGCGTGCACGAGCTTCTCGGCCCTGGAGGCCTGCATCGTCGGCCCCCAGGGAAAATGGTGCCCCCAGGTGTGCTCGTCATACCACTGCACGTCCTCGTACGCCGCCGCAAGGTCATCGGCCTGGTAGCGGTAGTCCGTGGCCGCCGCGGCGATGGTGGCCAGCCGCTCGGAGACCAGAAGCCGGCTGTGGTTCCCGCGGTTCTGGGCCGTGGCCCCCGCCGTGGAGGTGGAGCCCGTCGGATAGTCCTGCCCCGGCAGCTCGCCCCGGAACACCGGGAGGTCCTCCGGCAGATGGGGCACTATATCGCGGAGGAAACGGGTGTTGGTGCTGCACACGAGATGCGGGTAGGTCCAAAGGTCGTTGAAACGACGGATCGTGTGGGCGAAGCCCTCGATGTACGGGGCATTGTCTCGCGCCCCACCGCCCACCGGCCAGCGCACCACATCGTACGGATACGACCCCTCCTCCAGTGACTGCAGGCGCCCGGCAAGGTCGGGCAAAGCCGGGCTCACGTCACCACCCGCTCCGTGACTGTCCAGCAGAAGCAGTCTCTTGCCCGAGGGCGCCTCCCACCAGAAGCACCCCGGCTGGCCCTGCGCGAACAGGGCCTCGTCATCCCAGAAGCTCCGCATCGGCGGGTCCTGCCACGCCCAGTAGCGGGGCAGGGCCGGGCACAGGAGCTCCACTCCCGCCGCGGTCAGAGCCTGACACAGGCCCCAGCTCATGCCGGGGATGTCATTGTGCTCGGCGGTGAGGATGGGCACCTGCAATTGGCGGCTCAAGGCGAAGGCCGGGTACATCGCGCGCAGGAGCGACTCGTGGCCGCAGACCTCGGTGACCATGTTCCCGAACAGGGCCGTGAGCTCCACATGTCCCGAGCCGATCAGCTCGTACATGGCCGCCACGCGCTCCGCCGGCGCCTGACGGCAGAACTGCAGCAGCGACCAGACCTGCTCGGCCACCACTCGGAACTGCGCGTCCTCGGGAAAGCCCGCGGTGCTCCGGGCCATGTCGATAGTGCTGTCCCAGAAGTCCACATGCTCGCGACGCACTGCGGAGGGCAGATTGGTGTAACCCACGTCGTGGTGGGAGCGCTGCACCAGATGCACGACCCAGCGTCTGGCCGGCCGCCAGGGTACCGGGAGCCGGCTCAGTTCCCGGCCGTCCTGGGTGAGCAGACAGAAGATCAGGGTCTGTGGCTCGGATACGGCGGGGATCAGTAGCTCATGGGTCGACGGCCCCAGGGGCACAGGCTCCAGGGCTTCATCGACCCGCCGCCCCGCCACATCCGCGACCAGGCGGGCCGAAGTGGGGTCCGCCGGGTTGTCCACGGACACGTGCACCAGTTGGGAGAGCGCGTCCTGCGGGCCGTGCAGCAGCGGGGTGGGTGCGACGGCGGTGAGGGAGATGGCGGCATCCATGGCGCGAACTCCTCTGCGTGGTTGGGTGGTAGGCTGGAGGTCGACACGAGCGTGCTTCATGACGTTCGACGCAGGTTCCGGGGCGGGACCTCGCCGTTGATGAGCGTCCCGCAGGGGGAGAGTGCCGCGCAGTCCTGCGGACCCGAGGGCGACCGCGACGGCTGCGATGGCGTAGGTGGGCACCGGCCGCGATGGGCTCTTGCCCACCGCTAGAGGACGCCGCTTCGCGGCGCCGGGCGGTCCCGCGAACCTGACGGCGACGGCACCGGCCGCGATGGGCTCTCGCCCACGGCTAGAGGACGCCGCTTCGCGGCGCCGGGCGGTCCCGCGAACCTGACGGCAGACGGCACACGACGCCTCGCCCTGCTGCGCCGGAGGGCGCTGCCGTCTGTAGGGGCGGGGGCGGTGGGGCGTTCTACCTCTCCCAGTCCCGAAGGGACGTCCGGGAGAGGTCGCGGCCGCAGTTGCGGCCGTGGGTGAGGGGCCGCCCTGGAATGAACCTCCGCCCGCTGCGGAACGCCGCCTTGCGCCCGCAGACCATGGCTGCTCCCAGGCTGGCACCGGCATGGCCCGCTGAGGGCCGGCGAGCGACGAGGCGGGCGCGGCCAGACACGCGCCACGGCCGTCCCGCCGTCGGGCCGGCTCGACCCATGCACGACTGCTCTGCTAACCCTCCTCCTGATCGATGGTCGCGATGAACTCATCCAGGAGGTTGAGGTCGGCGGCGAGATCCAATACGGTATAGCGCAGGCGGATATGCCGGGCATAGCGGAGGGCCGACAGGAGCCATTGTCCGGGGATGCCGATCTCCCGCGCGCGGGTGGGAACGCCGCCCCGCCGGTAGGCGTCGACGATCTGCGCCGAGGGCCGCAGGTAGGTGCCCACATGCTTCCAGAAACCCCAGGGATCGTTGGCAAGAGGCCCCAGAGCGCCGCGCAGCCTGTCGGCCGGCATGTGCTTGCCCACCGCGAAATCCGCGATCTGCTGCGCGGTGGCTGGAGCCACAAGGGGGCCGAAATGCGCCAGGCTCTCCTCCCGCAGTGACTCGGCCGAGGGGCGTGAGGCCAGGATCGCTCCCAGGTCCACGCCCTGCCGGGTGCGCTCCTTCAGAAGCTCGTAGAGCCTGGCCATGAGCACGGCGGCCACGGCGACCTGGCGGCCGTGGAGGTCGCCGGACAGACCCGCGGCGGGCCCGACCATGTCCCAGTAGTGAGAGATCAGATGCTCGCCGCCGGAGGCCGGGCTGGAGGAGCCCGCCATCGCCATGGAGATCCCCGACTGGATCAGCGACTGGCTCAGGAGGTCGATGGCCTTGATCCTGCGCCGGGCGATGGCATGGGCGTGCTCGATGCACAGCGCCTCGGCCTGGGCCACCACCTCCACCGGCTGCTCGCAGAAATACTCGCCCAGCACCACGTGGCCCATCAGCCAGTCCGTGGAGCTGGTGCCCTTGGACAGCAGGTCGCCCAGACCGGCGCCGATCATGCTCGCCGGAGCGTGGCGCAGGATGTGGGTATCGCAGATGATCGCTACCGGCGGCTCACACGGCTCGGTGACCTTGATCCCGTCCCGGCTCAGGGCCGCGATCGCCGACGGGTAGCCGTTCATCGACGGCGCCGTGGCCACACAGACCGAGGGCACCTGTCTTGCGGTGGCAACGGTCTTTGTCAGGTCATTGAGCGTCCCGCTGCCCACGCAGAGCAGGAAGTCGGCGGGCCCGTCGATGGCGTCGGCAAGCTGCCGCAGCGAGCGTTCATCGGCCTTGAGCGCCCCGGTCTCGGCGGGCTGCAGGATCACCGGCCTCACCTGCCATCCGTCGAGGAGACCGTGCACTCTCTCTCCGGCCACTTGCCAGGTGACCTCGTCGGCCACCAGCACTCCGCCGCGGCCCGGAACGTGACGCTCCAGCACCTCGGACACCCGGTCGCTGGCACCCAACCCGCAGAGAACCTCGCGGGTAGGAACGACGTGCTCGCGGCCACAGGAACAGGGGATGGTCTTGCCCAGCAGGCGGTTCAGGGAGACAGTCAGGCTCATGTCGCAGGCAGCTCTCTTGGAGGTCGTTGCAGGCCGAGATGAGTGCGGGGTGGGCGCGGGCTTGCGGCCCGGCCGGGGCCTTGGGCGAAGGGCTATCGGTACTCGGCATGGAATGGACCTACAACCTAACACCCGGAGGTGGGGAAATGCAAGTCTTTGAGGCGATCCAGTCACGCTACAGCGTGCGCAGTTACCGAGCCGAAACGGTGGAGGAGGACAGGCTCGGACGAGTTCTGGAGGCCGCGAGGCTGGCGCCCTCGGCCGCCAACCGCCAGGAGTGGCGCTTCGTCGTCGTTTCCGATCGAGCCACGCGGCAGGAGCTGATGGACGCCGCGGGCGGCCAGAAGTTCGTGGGCCAGGCCCCCGTCGTCATCGCCGCCTGCGCCCTGCACGGCGGCCATGTAATGTCCTGCGGCCAGCTCTCCTATCCCATCGATGTAGCCATCGCCCTGGAGCACATCGCCCTGCAGGCCGTGGAAGAGGGCCTGGGCACCTGCTGGATCGGTCACTGCGACGAGGCGCAGGTCAAGAGGATCCTGGGCATCCCGGCCTCGGACGACGTCCGTCTCGTCGGGCTGATGACGCTGGGCTACCCCGCCGATAGCCCCGGCGAGAAGTCTCGCCTGCCTCTGGGCGAGATTGTGATGTATGAAAAGTGGCGGCCGTGATCGGGGAACACCGCGGCGGTGTCGTGGCGTCAAAGTGAGCACGGGCCGGTGTCTCGGGCCCGGCCCATCACTCCCGACGTCCACGAGGTGAAGCACATGCGTCCGCTGCATCCTTGGTGCCCACAGGACGTGGCTTCCGCGGTGATGCTTGCCGTGGTTCTTGTCCTGCTGTCGCCGGCGCTCTCCGGCTGCCCCAAGGCCCCCGAGCGCGAAATGGCCAGGCTATCCCCGGCCAGCGGGCCGGCGGCGGATGAGGTCGACAAAGGCGCCGGGGAGGCAGCGTTGCTCGCCGAAGGCGCTCCGGCGGCGCCCGGCGGCGGGCAGAGCCTGGGTGCTCAATCCCGGGACGCCGCGATGCTCAGCGCCGCACCGGCGCCGGCCCTGGACAAGAACGCCTACTACTCCAGCACCTACATGGGTGGCTCCGGCGACCGCGACCGCATGGAGAAGCTCATCAAGGACGGGGTCGTGGTGGACGGCAAGAGCATCAAGCTCGCCGCTTTCACCCGTCAGTATTCCCAGGCCTTCGAGGTCCCGACGAAGCAGGCGCTGAGCGTGAGCGTCGATACCGAGCACGGCAGGCTACCGCAAGCCGGCGGCGAGACGCATTTGCAGATCGGCCTGCAGGCGGCCAAGACCGAGGCCCCCAGGCGGCCCAGGGTCAACCTCGTCCTGGTCATCGACCGCAGTGGGTCCATGTCCGGTGAGGACAAGATGGCCTTCGCCATCCACGCGGCCCTGGACGTCATCGACGGGCTGCAACCCACGGACACGCTGTCCATTGTCGCCTACGATGACCGGGTCAGCGTGCTGGCTCCGGCCGGGCCGGTGAAGGACAAAGGCTCTCTTCGGCAGATGGTGCAGACGCTCTCCCCCGGCGGGTCCACCAATATCCACGACGGGCTCAAAGAGGGCTACCGTCAGGCCAAAGCGGGCTTTGCCGGCGACGGTGTCAATCAGGTACTGCTGCTCTCGGACGGTGTGGTAACCGCGGGGGTCGAGGACATCAATGTCTTCGGTCAGATGGCCTCCTCCATGGCCGACGAGGACATCCAGACCACCACGGTGGGCATGGGCATGGACTTCGACGACCGGCTCATGGGCGAGATCGCCCAGCAGGGCCGGGGGAACTACCACTTCATCAGGGACGCCGCCGAGACCCGGGAGATCTTCCAGAAGGAGCTGGGGCAGCTCACCCGCGTGGTGGCCAAGGCGGTCAAGCTGCGGATTGTCCTGCCCGACGGGGTGGAGCTGGTCCGCGTCCTGGGGTCCTCGGCCCTTTCGGAGGCACAGGCCGCGGCCACCAGGCGCACCGAGGAGAAGATCGATCAGAAGGTCTACGACGAGCTGGGCATCCACAGGGACCGGGCCGCGGACGACGAGCCGGGGATCAAGATGCTCCTGCCCCACTTCTACGCCGGCGACAGTCACGTGGTCATGCTCAAGGTGCGTGTGGCCAAAGGCACCGGCGAGCGGCCGGTGGCGAAGGTCGAGGTCAAGTACAAGGACCTGCTCTTCAGGCAGAACCGGGAGGTCGCCAGGCAGGTGGCCATCCAGTACACCAGGGACAAATCGGCCGTGGTGGCCTCCACCAGGCGTGCGGTCAAGAAGAACGTTCTCGGCTTCCAGACAGGCGAGGCCCTGCTACAGGCGGCCGAGCTGATACGTCGGGGCAAGGTCTCCGAGGCGGCGCAGGTCGTGGACGAGCACATGGCGCTCCTGGGCGTAGCGGCTCAGGAATGGAACGACAGGGACCTGGACCGCGACGGGCAACTGCTCAGCCAGTACCAGAAAGTCATCGCCGCCGCCGCCGGCGGCATGAACCCGGACCTGGGCAGCTACCTGGCCAAATCAATGAGCTACTCGGGCTACGAGCTCACACGGTAGAGCCCTCTGGAGTGGCTCGCCGCGAAGCCGAGGTGCCCTCGGGCGCCGCCGCCCGCTGCCGAGCCTGCGGACATCGGCGGGCTCAGACCCACGACACAAGAGAGTGCGAGGCGCAGCATGGCACGACAAGCCTGCATCCTGATCGCCGCGCTGGCGCTGATGAGCGCACGCGCGGGTCTTCCCCAGGGGCTCTCCAGGCCGGTGACCACGGTTGAGCTGCCGCTTGACGGCACCGCCGTCGCCCTGCGCACCGTGGCCGCCGGGGTATCCGCCCGCCTTCGGGTCACCGGTGTCTTCACCTGCGATATCGACGGCAGGACGTATGACGCCTGCTTCCGCACCGACGCCTCCGGCGAGTTCTCCGAGCCCCACGACCTGCTGGTCGTCCGGCCCGACGGCAGCTCACCGGAGGAGCGGGACCGTGAGAGGCACAGCTACCTGTTCCGCCCCCCGGCCGGCTCCGAGCGCGAGCCGACAAACTTCATCGTGGCCCTGGACATCAACAAGCTCGTGCGCGAGTTCATCCGCCCACCCTCGGAAGTGCGCTCATCGCTGTCGGGGGATCTGAAGGTGACCCTGCTCGTTGCGCCTCCGCCCCACGCCATACCGGTGGCAGGCGCCATGCTCGCCATTCCTGTGCTCCTGGTGGCCGTCTTCCTGGGTCTGATGGTGCACGGCCGGCGCCGGGCGGCGGCGCCGGCCTTCTCGGACGTGACGGACCTGCGGGACCGCATCCGCGACAAATCCGAACGCGCAAGAAGCGAGATCGGCTCCACAGAGGGGCTGCTTTCGGAGCTGGGGCGGCGCGTACAGGAGCTCGGCGAGGGTGCCGAGGAGGTGGCAAAGCACGTGGTCTTGTTCCGCAGGACCCGCGCGCTTTGCGATGCCGACAGCGTGAAGCGACAGATTGAGGCCATGCAGCGGCGGGCCGAAGCGGCCGACAGCGAGCCCCTGCGCAGGCGCTGCGAGCGCGAGATCGCCGGCAAGCGACAGACCCTGGAGTTCCTGCAGGCCAATGAAGACCGCGAGGCCGAGTACCTGCTCCGCCTGGCGGGCGTGGAGACGGCCCTGGACAACCTCCGCCTCAAGCTCCCCGAGCTCCGCGTCGCCCTGTCGGCCACCGACGCCGATGAGATCGCCGTGGCCGAGGTGGACCGCGAGCTGGAACTGCTCCACAAGATCGTGGCCGAGACCCGCGAGCAACTGCCCGCCGGCAGCGCCGCCGGCATACTGTGACCCCTGCGCAGCGGGGGCTCACCCGTCGGTGCCGCGCAGCGGACAACCGGCCCGGCACCCGCGGGTGACGGAGCGCAAGGGCGGCTCCCAGGCGAGCAACGTCCGCACAGGGCCTCTGGCAAGACCGGGCCCGCTAGGGTGTCCTGCGGCCCCGGGCGCCGCGCCACTCGGCCTCCGGGAGAAAAGCCTCTACCCGGGGCCCTCCGGGGTCCAGCGTTGTGAGTACGGCGCCGCAATCCTCGGTCGAGTAGACGTCCCGAAAGAGTCGGCGACAAAGCTCCTCCGCCCCTCGCTGCTCCCACTCACCCGCCTGGGAAACCACCGCCACCTGAGGGTTGACGGCCGCGTAGAACTCGGGCAGGGCGGAGCTCCTGCGGCCGTGGTGTGGCACCTGCAGGAACTCCGCCCGGAGGCGACGGCCGTAGCCGCACTCCAAGAGCCGCCGCATGCCGCCTGTCTCCAGGTCGCCGGGGAACAGAGCCGAGTGCCCGCCGACCTCGACTCGCAGCACCAGCGAGGCGTCGTTGTCGCTGAGCTGCCTCGTCCCCGCCGGCGGCCACAGGACCTGGATCGCGCAGTCCCCGATCTGCAACGCGCTGCCCGCCGCGACGCGATGGATCCGGGCGCCGCGGGCGGTCATGGCGCCGAGAACGTCGTCCAGACCCGAGGTCTCACGGGGCGGCCCGACGATGACCCAGCCGACCCGCACACGTCGGCACAGCGGCCCCAGGGCACCGTAGTGGTCGGCATCGGCGTGAGAGATGACCACGGCGTCCAGCCTGCGGATACCTCTGCGGGCCAGGTAAGGGATCACGACAGACTCGGCAAGCATCTGCGGGCCCGGCCACGCGCGACAGCCGGCATCGATCAGCACGGCGCCGCGACCGGCGGTCTCGATCAGCGTGCACTGCCCCTCGCCGACGTCGAAGGTCATGATGCGTGGGGCCATCGGGCGCAGCACAGCGACGGCATGAGCGGCGGAGCAGAGCCCGATGGCCACCGCCGCCGCGCACAGGAGCATCGCCCGCCGCCGGTGCCAAAACTCGCCCAGGCGATCCGTACGCCACAGGTACAGGGCCCCCGCCGCCGCAAGGAGCCACAGCCAGCAGATCAGGGGGTGGAGCCAGAGGGGCTCCACACAGGCCAGGGGCGCGGAGGACATGCGGCGGACGACGCAGAGCGTCGCGGCCAGTAGCACCCGGGCACCGGCACACGGAAGCGTCGCCAACGGGACCCAGACAGCGCCCAGCACCGCGGCAACCAGGCCAACGACCAGCACCAACCCGGACAGCGGCACGACCACGAGGTTCGCCGCAACGCCCACCAGGGCCATGGACTCGAAGTTGTGGATCAAGATCGGCGTGGTCAGAAGCCAGGCCCCGGCCGTGCCCAGCGCGGCCTGGTGCGGAGTGCCGCCACCCAGCCGCCGTACTACGGGAAGGGCGAGCTGCTCCTCGCTCTGCCGCCGCGGCACCGCGGCGACGAAGACCGCCACGGTGGCGGCGAAGGTGAGCTGCGCTCCCACCGAGAACACGATGGAGGTGTCCGACAGGCACAGCGCCAGGGCGGCCAGCGCCACCGCCGAAGGCAGGTCATAGCGGCGGCCGCGCACCCCCGCCAGCAGGGCCACGGCCGCCATCAGGAGGGCTCGAAGCACGGAGGGCTCCGTGCCCACGATCAGCCCGAACCACAGCAGCGCCAGCCCCAACAGACTCAGCCCCCACCAGCTCAGGTGCCGCCCCGCACCCATCACGGCCGTCACGAACACCACGATGAGGCTGATCTGGGCACCGGAGACCACGAGCAGGTGGATCGTGCCCGTCCGGCGGAACCACTCCGCCGTCTCGCGGTCGACCTTCCCCACCGCCCCGCCGAACACCATGGACCCCAGCAGGTCGATGTGTATCTGCCGCTGCGCGTCCGAGCCGGGCATGGCGCGGCCCAACACGAAGGCGATGCGCTTCCGCAACCGCTTCGCGACGCCTTCCACACGCAACCACCACGACGGCCGCCCGAAGGCCACCCAGTCCCGCCCAACAATCTGGCAGTGAACGCCGGCCCGGCGCCACGAGGCCGAAGGGTCTTCCTGGTACCAGTTGGTGGCGGCAAGCAGCGGCTCGAAGTCCCCATCGGAGACCACAACACGCTGCCCCGCCAGGGGGAGCCTCCCGTGAGGCAACGCACCGACGAGGAAGCGGGCACGCCCGCGGACCGCGTGCTTCACGCCATCGGAGGTGGTTACATCCGTCACACGGCACACATAACTCAGGCTGCCTTCGGGCGCGGCCGGCGACAGGAGGGTGAGCGCCATCGCGGCATGACGCTGCCCGATGAAGTGAGAGGGGTCCCGCGGGCCGGGCAACACGTTCCAGGTGTGCAGGGCCGCGCCGAGAAACAGGGCGGCCAGCAGGACGCCCGCCACCCGCAGCCGCTCGCGACGACCAAAGATGGCCAGCGCGCAGGCGCAGGCCGCCGGCGAGGCCCAGAGCTCCACAGGTGGCCGCAGCCACTGCGCGGCGACGATACCCAGCACGACCGCCGCCGCCAGCGGGATCAACGGGCGCGCCCGCAGCGCCGTGAGGACGTCATAGGGGAACGGGGCGACTGCCGTGAGATCCCTGGGCATGGGTCAAAGCGCGCTGCTCTCCGGTGGCCCCCGGGCCTCTGCTGCTCAGCGTTGGCTTTCCGGCGTGACACGCCGGAGGCACACACGACACCAGGTTGCGCCTATCCAGAGGGTGTTGTTCAGCGCGCCGGAGCAATTGACCTTCCTGCGCAGGTAGACGGCGGAGAGACGACGACGGCGAACGGCGGCGGTGGGGTGGTCCGCGTCCGGTGGGGGGCAAGAGTGCCGGGAGAAGCGGCGTGCCCTCAGGCGGAGGGCAAGGGCGTCGGGCCGGGAGCTCGGACGGTGCGGGACTGGGAGCAGGCGCAGGCCGAATGGGTCTTGTCGCGTAGCAGACACCAAGACGAGACCCATCCGGCCCCGCATGCCGTGTGGTCACACGGCGGTCCTCCGCCGGCCGGCGCCGGTGTGGTCTGTGTCCAGTCCCCGCGGGTATCCGGGGTCAGCTCTCCTGTGGGCCGGCCACGGCGCGGTAGAGCAATCCGGCCACCGCCGCGCCAACGAGGGGAGCCACCCAAAACAGCCACAACTGAGCGGTCGCCCAGTCCGAGACGAACACCGCCACACCGGTGCTCCGTGCCGGGTTCACCGAGGTGTTCGTCACGGGGATGCTGATCAGGTGGATGAGCGTGAGGCACAGCCCGATGGCGATGGGAGCAAAGCCCGCCGGGGCCCGCTTGTCGGTGGCCCCGAGGATGACCGTCAGAAACATCAGCGTCATCACCACTTCGCACAGCATGCACGCGGCAAGGTCATACCCACCCGGTGAATGGGCGCCATACCCGTTGGCCGCGAAGCCGCCGCTGACGCTAAACTCCGGGTGCCCGCTGGCGATGACCCACAGCACCAGCCCGGCCAGGAGCCCGCCGGCTACCTGGGCGACGATGTACGGCACCACGTCTCGCCCCGGTATCCTCTTCCCCACCCACAGCCCCACCGTCACGGCGGGGTTCAGGTGACAGCCGGAGATGTGGCCGATGGCGTAGGCCATGGTCAGCACCGTCAGTCCGAAGGCCAGCGATACTCCCACCAGCCCGATCCCCACCTCCGGGAACTTCGCCGCCAGCACCGCACTCCCGCAGCCGCCCAGCACCAGCCAAAACGTCCCAATGACCTCGGCCGCCGCTCGTCGTGACATCGGCATTGCCTCTTCCACCCTTCACATGCGCGTTCGCCGCGCCGCCCCACCGGCGCCGGGCGGCCGGCTCGTCTTCGCACCGGCCTGTTACCGGCGCCGGTCAGTCAGGGGAGACAATGACGCGCGCAGCCTCAGGCCTCGTCCAACTGTGAGGTGCAGTTGGGGCAGCGAGTGGCTGCGATCGGGATACTCGTCTGGCACAGGGGGCAGGTCTTCTCGGTCTGTTCCTCGGCGGCCTGCTCCTGCTTGCGCAGGTGGTTGACGGCCTTTACCAGCAGGAACACGGCGAAGGCCACGATGACAAAGCCGATCGCCTGGTTGAGAAACACGCCGTAGCGGATGAGTGGCGCCCCCGCGGCCTTGGCGGCCTCCACCGAGGCGAACTGCTCTCCGGACAGGTTGATGTACAGACTGGAGAAGTCCACCTTCCCCAGTATCAGGCCGATCGGCGGCATGATGATGTCCTCGACCAGCGAGGTGACGATCTTGCCGAAGGCCGCGCCGATGATGATGCCCACGGCCATGTCCAGCATGTTGCCCTTGATCGCGAACTCCTTGAACTCTTTGAGCATAGCCAAGCGCCCTCCCGACTTGGTTTCCCGGGGGTGATGGCAAGGCCTTCAGGGGCCGGGCGAGCCGCCGGCCTCCGGTGTCACCGTGGTCGGTTCCCGTCCTGCGCGTCCGCCGGCGATGGGCATCACCGCTACTCTCTTCGTCAACAGTACCCACCGATCCTGTGTTCTAACCCTGGCTGCCCGGCACCGTGGGCCCTGCTCGGGCTCCTCAAGGCTCCCCGTCTACCCCGGAGGGCGCGTCCTCCTCCAGGGGCCAGATCGGGCGCCGCAGACGCCTGTAGGGGTACAGACGCACGTCGGGACTGTGGACACCGGGGGTGTCCAGATCGTAGATCGCTTTGGCGATGGGGCCATAGTCGGCTCGGAAATGCACCGCCGATTTGAGCCCGATGATCAGCCGCTCCGTGGGCTCGATGGCCAGCGAGCGCAGGGCCTGCATGTCGAAGGGCTGAATCCGCCGCTGTGTGAGCACGATCTCCACCTCGCCCACGATGAAGACCACGGCACGGCCCATGTCCACCGGCAGGCCGGTCATCATCGGGCCGCGGTTGCGATAGCGGCCGTCGGAGATCAGGCGCACATGGCCGCGGAGTTCCAACGGCTCTCCGTGGCGATCGTCCGTCTTGCCGCCGACCTGTAGCGTGGTATCCGCGCCGACGCCGGCGGCCACCGCCTCGGCCACCGCCTCCGGATCGGCGATGATGGCCACCGTGGACCGGGGAGCCCCCAGATCCAGCAGGGCCTTGAGCATCACCGTCCCATCGCACGGCGCCCCCCCTCCCGGATTGTCCGAGCCGTCGGCGAGGATCACAGGACCCTCCCCCGACGCCATCGCCTCCCGGATCGCCTGCTCCGGAGGGGTGAGGGCCAGGCGGAACTGCTCCCGGCGCTCCCACACGAAGCGTGCCACCTCATCCGCCGCCTGCTGCGCCAGGCGGGCGTCGCCGTCGGAGTTCACCACCACCGCCGCCCCCGCGTCGCGCACGTCGGAGAAGGGGAAGCCACCGGCGAAGGTCACGCTCAAGACCCCGGGCCGGCTCTCGATCTCGTGCACCAGGGCGAACACGTCCTGCATCGGCGAGATCAGGGTGCACTGCTTCGGCGGCCCGATGAGCATGTTCACCTGAGAAAAGCCCGTGGCCGGCCGCACCCTCCCCTCGACGGTGTCGATCAGCAGACGCGCCGCCTCGGCTCCCCGCTGGGCGCAGTCCACGTGTGGGTACGTGTCGTAGCCAATCAGCGCCGTCGCCTCGGCCGCCATGGCGGCGGTGATGTTGGCGTGCAGATCCAACGTGCTCACGATCGGCACTCCCGGGCCAACGGCCCGGCGCACCCGGGAGATGATATCCCCCTCGGCGTCCTGGAGCTCCTCGGTCACCATGGCGCCGTGCAGGTCCAGAAGGACGCCATCCACGGGGCCGGCATCCGCCAGCTCGGCCAACAGGAGATGGATGAGCCGCTCATAGGCGGCCTGCTCCACGATCCCCGAGGGCTGGGCGAAAGTCCAGATCAGCGGCGCCATCTCGATACCGGCCTGCTCCAGCACCTCGATATAGCCCCCGGTGGGCACCTTCACGCCCCGCAGGGTGTCCAGCAGTTGCTCCCCGGACATCAGGCCCGGATGGCCGCCGCTGCGGGTGAAATCATCAATGGTCGTCTTGCCGGTCGCGAACGTGTTCGTCTCATGAGCGATACCGCCGATAGCGATGCGCATACCTGATCACCGGGTCAGAGAGTGTGAACGTTGGCCGAGATAGTGGCGGCGGCGGGGAGCGACACCTGCAGACCGATGGGCGAAGTGCCGCCGTCCCGGCGCCCGCCCGGCCGGAGCCCTCACTCCAGGGGCTCGCCACAGTCGATACAGAAGCTCACCCTCGTGGGGTTCTCCCTGCCACACCGGGGGCAGGGGACGCTCTCGATATCCCCGCGGGGGCGCGAAGCCCTGCCCCAGGCTCCGGGCCGGCGCGTGACGATGTGCTCGATGGGAGGGGGCAGGAGGGGGTCGAGGCTCTCCGCGGGCTCGGGTTGCCCGCCGGCCTGCTCGGCGGCATTCCGTGCGTCGGCGGGTGTCGGGGCGGGCTGCGGGGCGGCGTCTTCCGCAGATTCCCGCGGCTCGGCGAGGTCCGGCTCCGGGGGACCGTCGGCCTGCTCGGCGGCCGCCTGCCGATCGGGCAGGATCGGCTCGGGCCCCGGCGTCTGCACCAGATCCACCTCGAAGTCGTCCCCCAGCGCCCGCTCCATGCGTGCCAGGTCCTCGGCTCCGTTGGGAACGGTGGGGTCCAGCTCCAGCGCCCGCGCCATGGCCTCGGCCGCCTGGCGGTAGGCGCCGAGGTGCTCGTTGGCGAGGGCCAGCACCTGCAGGGAGGCCACATCATCCGGGTCCAGCGCCAGAGCGGACCGGGCGTAGGCTAAGGCGGCTTTCCAGCGACCGAGCCGGGCCAGCAACTGCGCGGCGCTGGCATGGGCAAACACGCTGGCCGGGTCACGACGGATGAGCTGAGCGAAGGCCTCGGCCGCCCGACTGAGCTCCCCCAGGTCCGAGAGCGCCAGCGCGCGGTAGGCATGCAGATCGAGGCTGTCCGGCCAGCGCTCGAGGGCCTCCTGTGCCACCGCAAGCGCCTTCTCCGGGTCGCCGGCGTCCAGATGCCTGCGGGCCGCCAGGACGTGGGGGCGCGGACCGGCCTCGGAGCTCGGACGCGGGCCGCGGCCATCCCGCAACACCGTGGCGATGATGCCGTCCACGATCGCTCGGGCCTCGGACCGCTCGGCGGCGGTGAGACTCACCGCGGGCGACAGCTCCACCGTCGGGCCGCCCTCACGGAGCACTACACAAAGCCCCAGCACCGGAGCCCCGCGGAGCAGTTGGCGCAGGCGCCCATCTCCATTGAGAGCCCCCAGCAGCTCCAGCAGCAAGGCCGCCGATACCCTCACCGGTCTTAGGCCGTGCTCAGCATCGCCCATCGGTGTCCGCCTCGTGAGCGTGGACAGGCAGGGGGCAACCGCGGGGCGGCGCTCCTGACGGGCATCGCAATCATCCGCCTTCATCCTGTCGCACTGTGGTCATCATGCCCCGGCGTCCTGTTCCGCGTCCGCCACCGTTGCCTGTCTTCAGTCCTCCACCACTACCACGCGGCAGGGGGCGGCGCAGGCCTCCTCGAGCTTCATCGGCAGGGCGCAGAGTTTCACCCTATCACTCCGCACGGCGGCGACATTCACCACCGGCGCCAGCAGGAGCGTCCCCTGGTCGAAGAAGCGCGGCCAGAAGCCCTGAGGGTCGGTCCAGCTATCGAATCGGGGCACATCGCCGCACATCATGAAGGGCTCGTGGTCGAGGATCCAGTCCATGGCCGCCCGTGAGACCCACGGGCACTTGTCGACGAAGTCCGGCTCGCGCCAGTGGCTGTCCCAGCCCGTGTACAGGAGGATCACCTCCCCGCGACGGACCTCCACGCCGCAGGCCTCGAGGTCCTCCACCTCAATGCAGCCATCGGGGCCCTTGGGGACACGGAATATGGCGCAATCGCGCATCCACAGGTCCTGGAGCGGGATGTCGATCAGAGGCGGGCCGTCGCGCTTGACGTGCAGGGAGGTCTCAAGGTACGTGCCGGACTGCACGCTCATGCCCATGCGCCAGGAGTAGGTCTTGTGCTCGATCCACTCGGGCGGCGCCACTTCCTGCACCTCCACTTCGCCGTAGGGGCCGCCGTAGGTCCACATGCCCTGGTAGATCGGTCCGCTGATGTCGGTGATTGTCACGCGAAGCACCTCCCGAAGACGCGGACGGGGCCGCTGCGCCGCCCCCGGCCCGGGGGCTCAGGGGCGGTGTCTCGGCCGGTCCTTCAATGCGCCACTGCAGTTCGCCACCGGCGCCGGTTTCCCTCCGGGGCGTTGGCGGGCCTCATGCGCCCACAGAGGCGACCCGGGTTCGTTGCCCCTGACCTCGAGCAACCGCGCCCCGCGGCATCGACCGCGCCCTGTCTCCCTCAGCCGGCCGTGACCTTGGCCCTGCAGGGCTGAGGGACGGTGATGACGAACCTAATCCCCCACACTTGCACTCGCGCCGGGCCCGCAGGCACGCCGCGCCCTGTTGCAGGCGCTCTCCGGTGAGCAGGAGGTAGCACCGCAGCATGCCACAATGGCTGGTGGGCCAGCAGGACTTCATCTTCTTCCTGGCGGGCGTGGCCTGGCTGCTGGTGGCGGTGCTGCGTCTGCGTCGTCCGGAGTTCCTCGTCGGAGTCCCGTGGAGCTTCCTGGGCCTGTTCGCGTTACTCCATGGCCTGAACCACTGGATCGAGCTCCTCCTCATCTCGGAAGCCATCCCGGCGCAGCTTGGCGGCGTCCGGCTCCCGCTGACGGCGATCTCCTACGTATTGCTGTTTGAGTTCGGGCGCCGCGGCCTGGGGCACGAGGCCAACTGGGCTGCCGGGTGGTGGCTGTACCTGCCTCTGGGGGCCGGGGTGGCCGCCCTGGTGGTGCTGTGGCCCGCGAATCCGGCGCCGGCGGTACACATCGCCCTGGGCCTGCCGGCCTGCTTGTGGGCCTGCTGGGCTATCTGGTCCGACACCTGGCCCGTCGCGGACCTCAGCGAAGGGGTGCTGCGGGCCGGCGCCGTGGCCCTTGTGGTGCAGGCGATCGCCGGTGCCTGGGCCTCGCTGGTGGGCGAGGTGCCGCCACCCGGGATGGACGGGACGCCCCTCGAGACCTTGGCCGGGCCCCTTGCCGCGGCGGTGAGCGCGTGCTGTGCGCTGCTTCTCGCCCTGGGCTCCCTGTGCGACGAGGGTTCTCAAGCCGCCCTCGAGGATTCCGGCACGGTGGCGCCAAAGATCGGCCTGGCCCTGGGCCTGGTCGCTCTTCTCGCCGCCGGGTGGGTGGCCGCCGACCGGCGCGGCGCCACCGTGGACGGCGGGATGCGCACCCGCATCCTGTCCCAGGTCACCGCGATGGCCACCACGCTGGACCCCGAGATGGTACGAGCCCTCAGCTTCACCGCCGCCGACAGCGGAAGCCCCGTCTTCCGGCAGATCAGCGGGCAGATGGCCTCGTACAGCGCCTTCAGCGGCCTGCGATCGATCTACACCATGGCGCAACGCAACGGGCAGTTCTACTTCGGCCCCGAGAGCATTCCCGCCGGTGATCCGCTGGCCTCGCCGCCCGGCACCGTGTACGAAAGCCCCACCGCGGCAACGTGGTCGCCGTTCCTGACCGGCCGCCCCGGTGTTGCCGGTCCCATCCGCGATGAGTACGGCACCTTCGTCAGCGCCCTGGCACCGATGGTTGACCCTGAGACGGGCCAGGTCCTGATGGTGGTGGGGATCGATGTCCCGGCGGAGACCTGGCTGCGGGCGGTGGGGCGGGCGCGTCTCGTGGTGATGGCCCTGGTGCTGCTGATGCTCGGCCTCCTCGTGGGCAGCTCGGCCTTCATCGAGCACGCGCACCGCGACCGCGCGGGAGGGTGGTTGAACCGCCGGAGTGCCGGGGTGCTGGCGGTGGCCGTGGTGGGAACGGCCGTCGCCCTGCTGCTGGCCCTGGTCGTGAGAGAGGTGGACGTCGCGCGCCGCGAGGCCGATGCCTGTCGCCTGGCCGATGTGAAGTTCCAGGCCATCGCGGAGGCCGTCTCCGGGCTTCGTCGCGACGTCGGGGACACCGTGCGCTTCATCGCAAACAGCCAGGAGGTCTCAGACTCGGAGTTCCGTGACTATGTGGACCCGATCGTCCGGAGACTGGGCATCGAGGCGATGGGGTGGGCACCCGGCCCCGAAGCGGCGGGCAACGAGGGCGGGGGGCCTTACCGCCTCCGCCACGCGGTGCCACCCGCGGCCCTGCAGGGGCTCTCCGGCCCCGACCTGTCCACAGCGGCGCCGCTTCGCGGCGCGGTCCTGGAGGCCGTCACCACCGGGTTCGCGGCCGTCACGGGGATGATGCCCGATCCCCTCGACCGGCGCGGCGCGGACACCTTCATCGTGATGCAGAGCGTGACCAGGCAGGGAGATCGGCGCCCCGACGGACTGGTGCTGGCCAAAGTGACGCCCCAGGCCTTACTCACCACGGCCCTCCCCGCGGACCACGAGGAGCATCTGCTGTCCATCGACCTCGTGGACGTCTCCGACCCCCACCGCCCGCAAGCCGTGGGGCTGTCTCCCCGGACCATGGCGCGCTTCACCAAGACGCCCGGTCTCCGGAGCCCCACCCAGAGCCCGCCATCCGTCCAGGCATACCCGCTGTTCACTCTGGGGCGCTCCTGGGTCGTGTCGGTCGGTCACGGCCCGGGTTTCGCCGCCGCGAGCTCCTCCTGGGCCCACCTGGTCACCGGCGTGCTGGGCCTGCTGCTGACCGCCGTCGTCACGGTCCTTACCGCGTTCCTGGGCAGTCGCGAGGCCTACCTCGAGCAGGAGGTGGCACAGCGCACCGGCGAGCTGCAGGCCAGTGAGGAGCGTCTGGCCTCGATCTACCACGCGGTGAGCGAGGCCATCCTCATCCACGACGCGGACTCCGGCGCGATACTGGACGCCAACGAGGCCGCTTCCGAGCTGTTCGGCTACGAGCTGGATCAGTTTGCCGGCCTGTCCGTGGCCGACATTAGCCTGGACGAGACCCCCTACAGCGCCGACGAAGCCGCGCGGTACATGGCCCGAGCCGTCGCGGGGGAGCAGTTGACCTACGAGTGGCGGTGTCGCGACGCGGCAGGCCGCCTGTTTTGGAGCGAGGCACACATGCGCTCGGCCCCCATCGGGGGCACGATGCGGATTATCGTCACGGCAAGAGACGTCACCGAGCGCAAGCAGGACGAGCTGCGGCTGCAGGACACCCTGCGACGCAACCGGGCCCAGCAGAGCGCTCTGGGCCGCGTGGCGATCTCCCCGAGCATGACCGAAGGCGAGATCGGCTCCCTGGCGCGGGAGGTCACAGAGGCCGCCGGCGGGGTGCTCCGGGTGGCACGGACGAGCGTCTGGCTGTTCGACGAGGACGGCAAACAGGCCCTCTGCGAGGACCTCTACGAGCTGCCGGAGGGCCGCCACGTCAAGGCTCCCGCTCTCTCCGCCGCCGCCCTGCGCGGCGGCCGTCTCGACGTCTTCTCCGGCGACCGGCACATCGCGGCCGACGATGTCTCCGCGGAGCCCCGGCTTGCGGGCTACGCCCAGGCATTCCTCGACCCGGTGGGCATCACTTCGCTGCTGACCGCGGTGATTCGGGTGTCGAACCGTTCCCTGGGCGCGCTGACGTTGGCCCACACCGGCCCTGCGCGACACTGGGAGGCCGACGAGATCGCCTTCGCCTGTCAACTGGCGGATCAGATGGCCATCGCCATCACCAACCGCCAGCGTCGACGCGCCGAGGAGGCTCAGGAGGCCGCAAGACGGCTGCTGCAGACCGTGGTCGAGCAAAGCCCGGTAGGCCTGGCGGTGGCCAGAGCCGGCGACGGGGCCCTGCTGCTGGTCAACGAGGTGCTGCTGCGGTTGTTCATGGCGGCGGACGACGAGCGCGATCCGACTCTGACCATCGGCCAGGTCACGGAGCGGCGCCACTGGCAGTACCTGCAGGCCGACGGGACGCCCGCCGCACCGGAGAGCCTCCCCCTGGCCCTGGCCATTCGTGGCCAGACACCCCGGCCCCTGGAGTACCGGATCCGACGCAAGGACGGCAGCGAGATCTGGGTCATGTCCAGTGCGACACCGGTCCGAGACGCCGACGGCCAACTGGCCGCCGCGGTGCTGGCGATCACCGACATCACCGACCGCAAGCACGCCGAGCAGGCACTGGCGGCCAGTGAGGAGCAGATGCGCGGCATGCTGGACGCCATGAGCGCCGGTGTGCTTGCCATCGAGCCGGAGACCCTGACGATCACCTACGTCAACCCGGCCGCCGCCGCCCTGCTCGGCTACCCGCCCGAAGACATCATCGGCCGGCCGTGGGCGCAGTTCGCACGCTTCGCCGAGCCCTGGACCTCACAGGCCCGGGAGGAGCCGAGAGTCGACTCCGTGCGAGACACCCTTCGCGCCGCGGGCGGCCGCGATGTCCCGGTGCTGATGAGCGTCTCCCGCGCACACCTGGGCGGACGGCAGTTCATCCTCCAGAGCATGATCGATCTCAGTAGCCTCCAGGCCGCCGAGGAGGAGAAGGCGCGCCTGGAGGAACGCCTCCTGCAGGCCCAGAAGATGGAGGCCGTCGGGCAGCTCGCAGGCGGCGTCGCTCACGACTTCAACAACCTCCTGCAGGTCATGAACGGCTACACCGAGCTGGCGCTGGATGACCTGCCCGAGGGCGACCCCGTGGGTGAGAAGCTGCAGGAGGTGGCCAAGGCGGGGGAACGCGCCGCACAGCTTGTGGGCCAGCTCCTGGCCTTCAGCCGCCGACAGATCATGCGGCTGGAGGTCGTCGACCTCAACGAGGTTGTCACCGAGCTGCTCAAGATGCTGGCGCGTCTGATCGGCGAGCACATCCGTCTGCAGTTCGCCCCTGGCCACGACCTGAGCCCGATCCGCGCCGATCGTGGCATGGTCGAGCAGGTCATCGTCAACCTCTGCGTCAATGCCCGAGACGCCATGCCCGACGGCGGAGACCTTCAGATCGAGACGGCCATCGTGACCATCGACCCCGGTCAGTTCAGGGCCCACCCGGATGTGGAGCCGGGCCCCTACGTCCTGCTCACCGTCACCGACACCGGGCACGGCATGGATGCCACCACCCTCAGTCGGGTCTTCGAGCCCTTCTTCACCACCAAGGAAGTCGGGCGCGGCACCGGCCTGGGCCTGTCCACCGTGTACGGCATCGTCAGGCAACACGGGGGGCTGGTGCAGGCCTACAGCGAGGTGGGGATCGGAACGACCTTCAAGGTGTACCTGCCGGCGGCACAGCACCGGGCCAAGGAGGCGGCGCCGGAGCTCGAAGGCCCGCTGCCCGCGGGCAGCGGCACCATCCTGTTCGCCGAGGACGATGGTACCGTGCGCGGGCTAACCGTTCAGGTGCTCAGGGCGGCGGGCTATACGGTGTTGTCCGCCGCCGACGGCCGACAGGCCATCTCGCTCCTGCAGCGGCATGGCCCTGCCATCGACCTGCTGCTGCTGGATGTCGTGATGCCCGGCCTCGGTGGCCGAGCCGTGATGGAGCATGCCCGCCGGATGGGCCTAGACACACCGGTGCTGTTTGCCAGCGGCTATAGCGACAACGCCGTCCACACCAACTTCGTGCTCGAAGAGGGCCTCCGGTTCCTGCAGAAGCCCTACCGGCACGCGGACCTGCTCCGCCGGGTGCACCAGGCGCTCACCGGAGATCGGAGCTGAGCCGGCGTCGCCGCTTTCCCCCTCACCGCTGTCGATGCCCTAGCACTACAACCGTGCATGCGTTGAGGCGAGAAGACGGCCGTCGGTGGGGCGGGTCCCGCCGCACGGGACCCGCCAAGCCGGCCTGGAAGGCCGGCGTCGGCCTCCGGACGCGATTCGGGCCGGCCATCGGAAGGTCCCCGCCGGGCGCAACGCACAAGTACGGTTCCTGCCGTTGGCCCTCGCAGGGCTCCCGTTGCTCGGCAGCCGGGACCAGGGGCGGCGCGAGCGCCGTCTGCCGTGCCGGCCGCCGAGCAAACTCCCTCACAATAAGGTGAGCCCCGACCGTGCCGGGTCGGGGCTCTGGAGGTCCGGCCGAGAAGTCCACATTCGCATGGGAGTGCCATTCCCAGAGCGTCCGCTCCCGGCAAGAGCAGCTCGGAGGGTTCCGCGGCATGCCGCGAGCTCCTCCGCCATCTCGCTGCGCGAGATTGGCGCTTGGGACGACACCCCCACGGCAGAACCGGCTTCTCGGCCCGACCTCTGGGAGGTACGCAGACCCGCGGGGCCTGCATGCCATACGCGGACGGTAAGACGCCGGGCGGTCAGTACAGGTCGTACGCCGAATCGTCGGCCGACAGGTCGCCGCAGTCCGGCTCGCTCACCGGATTGTCCGGGTTACACAGCTTGGTGGCGGCTTTCCCGTGGCCGTCGACGTAGCCGACGTTGGCCGCCTTGTTGTGTCGGAAGTGCACGCCGAAGTGCGACGCCGTCCAGCCTGTGCGCGTCGGGTCGCTGGGGGCGCGGAGGAAGTTGTTCTGGCACAGGGTGGAGCCGCTGTAGTAGGCGCTATCGGCCAGCAGCGCCGTCTCGCTGGGCGACTGGACCGAGGCCAGCGCCGCGCCGCACGCCGCATAGGGGCAAAGATAGGTGGTGTTCACCGCATAGCCGCTGAACGGACGCCCATAGCTCTCGGCGCTATGCAGGCTCGGGCACTTGCTGATCTCGGCATTCTTGGTGTACGGACCGATGAGACCCGTCGTGAACTCTCCGGTCCCCCAGTTGACGGTGTAGTCCCACGAGTATTCATAGGTCCAACTGGGGTCGTAGTAGTTGCCCGGGGGAAAGGTCTCGTCGTAGTCCTGAACATACATCAAGAAGCCCAGGCAGAGCTGCTTGACATTGGACAGACAACTGGTCTGGCGCGCCTTCTCCCGTGCCCGAGCGAACACCGGGAACAAGATGGCGGCCAGGATGGCGATGATGGCGATGACCACCAGCAGCTCGATCAGCGTGAAACCGCGACGGGGACTGTGCATGTTACGCGACACTCTCCGAGCGGAGCCCCTCGGCTCCGAAGGATGATGGGCAACAAAAAACCGCGACTCGAGAAAGTCGCGGTGACAAGCGTAAACGAAAACGCTCACCCCCCTCCCTCGAGAGGATGAAGCCCACAATTCGCGAGACTGTCTCCTGACTCCCGGATCGTCCTACTCTCCGCGCCTTCCCAGGTCACCCGAGGGTGTCCCAGTGGCAGGTTGCGGATTTCGTCCCCGGTCACAGTTGCGGGGCAGCGACGGCTTCTCACCGTCTTCCAGGGCGCCCGAGGGCACCCGTCCCGCGAATGCTTCATATTCAATTGGTGGTCATTGTACCAGACCCGGCCCTCCGCTGCAAGGGCAAACAACCGACGGTAGTACCAAGCAGGCCCGGGAACGCCGTCGTCGGCCCTGCCGTTGCCCCCCGACCCGCCCCCCAAGGACGGATCACGGCCGGCGTGCTCGGCCCGGCGCACGATCCAGAGATTCTACCATAAAGCCTCAGAGATAGAAGGAGAATCCTTTCTCAGTGGCGAAATCTATGCAGGAAGATAGGGCCTGTAGCGCGGAATATACATGGAATCGCGCAGCGACGTGGCGTCTGTCATGGTCTCAGGCGGAGCCAACTGCTCCTCCACCGCCACCGCGATGGTGGCCGCCGCCACCTCAGCGGCGATGGCGCGCAGATCATGCACAGGCGGCAGGACGAGCCCGCCGGCATAGTCCTGAGGCTCGGTGAGCTGGTGGAGGCGGCGGGCGGCGGCGACGATCATCCCGGGGCTGATGGCCCGGGCGCGAGACACGGAGGCCCCCAGTCCGACGCCGGGGAAGATGTAGACGTTGTTGGCCTGACTGAACTGATAGGTTCTGCCCCCGCGGGTGACCGGGTCGAAGGGACTGCCCGTGGCGATGATGGCGCGGCCGTCGGTCCATTCCAGGAGGTCGGCGGGGCAGGCCTCCGCCTTGGAGGTGGGGTTGCTCATGGGGAAGATCGCCGGTCGCTCGGTGCAGGAGGCCATGAGCCGCGCGGCCTGCTCGGTGATCGCCCCCGGCGTGCCGGAGAGCCCGATGAGGGCGGTGGGGCGCACCGCCTCGATCACACCCGGCAGGGAGTGGTCGGGGAACGCCGCCGCGATCTCCACCGGAGTAGCCACCAGGCGCTTGTACTCGGCGAGGTCCTCGCGGTTCTCCACCAGCAGCCCGCGGCGGTCGAAGACCAAGACCTGCCGGGCGGCCTGCTGCGCAGTGAGCCCTTCGGCCTGCAGTGCCACGGAGACGCCGTCGGCGACGCCGACCCCGGCCCCGCCGGCTCCGATGATGCACACGACCTCCTCGGTGAACGGCCGCCCGGCGGCCTCGGCCGCTCCCATCAGCGCCGCCACCGTCACCGCCGTCGTGCCCTGGATGTCGTCATTGAAGGAGGGCAGTTGCTCCCGATAGCGCATGAGATTGTCGAAGGCCTTGTCGCGGCTGAAGTCCTCCCACTGCAGCACGGCTCGAGGTGCACAGCGCTTGACGCCCTGCACGAAGGCGTCGATGAACTCCTCGTAGGCGTCACCGCGGAGCCTCGGGGCCCGCACTCCCAGGTACATCGGGTCCTGCAGCAGGACCTCGTTGTCGGTCCCCACATCCAGGCAGATGGGGAGGCACTGCTCGGGGGAGAAGCCGCCAACGGCCACGTACAGCGCCAGTTTGCCGATGGGGATCGCCATCCCTCCGGTGCCCTGATCGCCGATGCCCAGGATGCCCTCGTTGTCGGTGCAGACGATCACCGCCGCCTCCCCGATGGCGGCGTTGTGGAGCACCAGGTCCATGCGGTCCACATCCTCGGGGGTGATGTACAGCCCTCTGGCCGAGCGGAAGATGTGGGAGAACCTCTCCACCGCCTGGGCGACGGTGGGGGTGTAGACGATAGGCATCATCTCGGCGAGATTCGCCGTCAGGGCGGCGAAGAACAGCGTCTCATTGCGGTCCTGCAGGGCGCGCAGGTAGACGTACTTGTCGATGGCGGCGGCTCGAGTGCGGAAGTTCTCCACAACAACGGTCAACTGCTCCTCGAGCGTGGAGACGTGGTGGGGCAGGAGGCCCTCGAGACCGAAGTCCAGGCGCTCTTGCTCGGTGAAGGCGGAGCCCTTGTTCAGCCGGCTGTTGTTCAGCAGGGCCGACCCGCGCAGGCCGACATACAGTGCGTCTCGATCGTGGCTCATCATCCGTCCCCTTCCGTCTCCCGGTCGTGATGCCGCGGCCCCTTGCAGGCCGCGGCAAGCGAGGCATATGGATTTCGCCATCGCGGGGTATAGTCCTTTGGGCGCGACCGAAGCGGCGTGTTCACAAGGGCCCGGGAGCGGGGAGGTCGCGGAGCACCGGGGGGCGCATTTCCCCTGGCCGCTGCTCCGGGGCGACTTTGTTCGCGGCGGTTGTCGTCCCGCCGTGAGGGCAAAGGCGGCTGCATGGCGTTCTGTCTGAAGAGATTCGCCTGGTCTCACAGTGAACTCCGCGGAGTGCCGAGGGGCTCCCGAGCATCCCCTGCGGTGAATGCCCGGGCAGACACCGAGCCGCCAATGGGTGGGACCCTGGAGGGCCGGCCGAGAAGCCCGGCCGGCCCTGCTCCCGCCATTCTGAGCGTCAATCTCGCTAAGCGAGATGGCGAAGAAGCTCACTGAGTTTCGGGGCGTTGTCCGAGCTGCTCCCTTCGGGAGCGGACACTCTCACAATCACATCCCCGGCGAAGCGGGGTTCTCGGCCGCATTTCCAGGCCACATCAGGAGAGCCGGCGAATGGATATGCCCAATCTGAAGGTCTTGCTGACGGAGGACGCACCGGATAACCGCGAACTGGCCGAGCTGGTGCTCAGGCGCAATGGGTTCGAGGTCGTCTCCGCCGGGACCGGCGAGGAGCTGATGCGGCATCTGTGCGGCGGTGAGTTCGACGTGCTGGTGCTGGACATCCAGCTTCCCGATGTGGACGGTCTGAGGATCGTGGGGGAGCTACGGGCCAATGAGAAGACCGCCAGAATGCCCATCATCGGCGTGACGGCGCTGGCCATGAAGGGCGACCGCGAGCGGGTGCTCGAGGCGGGCTGCAACGCCTACATCGAGAAGCCCTACAGCACGCGGACGCTGGCCAAGCGTATCGAGCAGGTCGTGGCCGAAGCCCGGGCGAGTGAGGCGCCCTCCGGTTGATCCCCCGGCAGATCTGAGCGCGACCATCGCAGGCCGCGAGTGCACAGGCACCCGCGGCCTGCGTCGTTTGGGCGCTCCTTTGTCCCGCCGTGCGGGCCGCCCAAGGGGTTATTCACGACGCGGGTCTTATGGTATATACTCGGCACCATCACCCGAGGCCGGACCACAGGACGCGAGCCGTCGCGCCGGAGCCATCGCTCACGCTGACCGCCGCACGAAGAAGCGAGGGAAGTTATGAAGGAAGCCAAGCAGATGGGATGGATGCTGCTGGGGGTCGTGGTGGGGTTTGCCATCGGCGGCTATGCGCTGCTGAAGATCTTCGAGGTCACCGGGACCAAGCTGGCGGAGAACCCCACACTCGCCATCCTGGTTGCCTTGCCCGTGCTTGGCGGCGGCCTGGTAGGCGGCGGCTACCTGGCCCAGTGGCTGGTCTATCGGTACGAGAAGGGCAAGCGCAAGAAGAGGCAGGAGGCCAAGGACGCCAAGCCCTTCGCCGGCGGGAAGAAGAAGAAAAAGAGGTAGGCACAGGGCTCTTGTGCCCTCAGCCCTGCGGTCCGCCGTGGCCGGCGGCAAGGCCGTGGGCCTCCTGGCCGCATCAGCTTCGCCGCTGCCATCCGGCCCCCGGGGGGCGATGTCGCCTGCGACGCCGGGCATCCTGCCGCCACTCACGACCCGGACCGTAGCGCGGGCGCGAAATGACAACGGCGCCGTCATCGCCCCGGACCTATGCCCCGCAGACCACCGGTCTGTCCCCCAGGGAGGTCAGGACCATGCCCCGACTCGCTACCTTGCCCCTCATCGTCCTCATCACGGCGGCCGGCGCAGTTGCCCGGCCGCTGCCGTTTGTCAACACAGGCTTCGAGGTTCGGGGCGAGGGCGCCGGCCTTCCGGCCGCGTGGGAGGCCAAGGTTGCCGAGGACGGGGCCGTCGCTCTGGACGGGGCCGTCTTCCACGAGGGCTCCAAGTCGCTGCGGTTCCGCCAGCTCTCGCCCACCAGCTACTCCTACGTGTTGCAGGCCATCCCCAATCACCGGCCCAATCAGCGCCTGCTGGCCACGGTGTGGGTCAAGTGTGAAAACGTGCGGGTGCGCGGCATCGGCCCCCGGCTGTTTTGCGGCTACGAGGGGGGGCTTTGCCACCACGCTCGCGGCCCCGTGCTGGACGAGGCGGGCAACTGCGACTGGCAGAAGCTATCTGTTCCGTTCAACACCCGGGACAAGCGGCACGTCCTGATCTACCTGTACCTGCACGAGGCCACCGGCACCGTGTGGTTCGACGATCTGCGGGTCGAGCCCGCACCGGCGGCGCTGACCGCGCCGGCCATGCCGTCGCCTCCCGCTGTCGACGGCATTTCCGATGATCCTCAGTGGGCGAAGTCCCCCGCTCACCCGATGGTCTCTACCGTGAGCGGCGAGCCCGCCCCCGACCGGCAGGTGCGGCTGGCCCACGATGCCGAGCATCTCTACATGCTAACCCGAGTGCCCGCACCGGAGCCCGGCGCGGCCGGGCGCCGAGGCCCCTGTGTGCAGCTCGTGGCCGATCCCGAGGCCCGGGGGTACCGAAGCCTGACCTTCAGCGTCGCCCCCGACGGGACGCAATGGACCTCCGCCGTCGGCGACGCCCCGGCGGACCTCCCCTGGGAAGCCGCCACCCGGACCGTGGATGGCGTTCAGACAGTGGAGATGGCCATTCCCGTGGCGGCCTGTGCTCCGTCCCTGCGGATGACCCGCATCTGGCGCCTCAACGTGGTCGATCGCAGGCCGGAGCAGGAGGATGCCGAGGTGGTCTTCACCGGCGAGGCCTCCCTGGAGCCCATCGCGCTGGCCGATGTGGAGCTCCCGGCGCTGGACCCGCTGCCTCTGCGGCGATCGGTGCTCAAGACGCGGCTGCAAAGCGTGATGAATGACTACAGGAGGCTCTCCGGCCGGCTGGACCTGGACATCGTCCCCGAGCAGTTCCCCGGTCGAGAGCGGGCCATCAGGGCCATGGAAGACCTGGGCGAGCACCTCGTCGAGGTCTCACGGGAGGCGGGAGACGCCGATCTGCGTGACGGTGACGGGTGGGAGAGGGCCCTGGCGGCCCTGGAAGGCCTGGAGGCCGAGCTGGCGGCGGCGAAGAGCTCCACCTGGGCCATCACCGGCTATACGGTGGCCTCCAGGCAGACCTCGCACCCCACGTGGGCGATCGCCGCGGAGACGCCCATGAAGAAGGTCCTGCAGGATGCCGGAGAGTGCGGCGCGGCGTTCTCCGACAAGGCCACGCTGTCAGCGGCCGGGGGTGAGGGCGAAGCGGTGCAGCTCGTGCTCGCGCCGCTGGTTGGGAGTCTCAGCGATGTGAGGATCGAGCTGCCCGACAGGCTGGACGGCCCCGGCGGCGGCATTCCCGGCTCGGCTCTGGAGCTCCATGAGGTCGGCTACGTGCGGTGTGAAAAGCCCGCCTACACCCGTCCGGCTCAGGTAGATTGGTGGCCGGACGCCCTCTTGCCATACTCACCGGTGAGTGTGCCACGCCGCCAGGTGCGGCCGCTGTGGCTCACGGTGTGGGTCCCTCAGGGGGCCGCGGCCGGGACGTACCGGGGCACGGTCCACTTCCGCCCCCGCCGCGAGCACGCCCTGTCTTTGGAACTCGAGCTGCGCGTGTACGACTTTTCCCTTCCCCCGCGCCCGGCCTGCCGGACCTCCTTCGGCCTCAGTTCAGGCCCCGTGGCCGAGTATTACCTGGGCAAAGGCGCAACGCTGCCTCCGGAGGCCTTCCGCGCCTTCTGCGGCGAGCTGCTGCGCCACCGGGTCTCGCCGTACCTCGCCTGCGAGTACAAGCCACAGGGGGAGGCATTGGCTGAGCCCCCCTTCGAGCCGTGGGAGAGCAATATCGAAAGCTGCATGGACCGCGGGCTGTCCAGCATGCTGCTCTCGATCATGCCCGCCACCCCGGACCACGGTCCGGACTACGACGAAGCGTACAAGGAGAGCTTCGCCGCCGAGCACAGGCCCCTTTACTCTCGGCTCAGACAGCGCGGCTGGCTGGACACGGCCTTCCTCTGCGCCTGGGACGAGCCCAATCCCAGTGCGTATCCGGGGGTCCTGGCCGGGCACCGGCTCATCAAGGACACCTGCCCCGATCTGCACATCCTCCAGACGGTGAACCAGGACCGGGAGCCCGAGGAACTGGTGGGCCGGGTGGACATCTGGTGCCCGATCACCTCGCTGTGGAATCCGGACTTCTACCACGCCCGGCAGGCCGCGGGCGAGGAGGTCTGGTGGTACGTGTGCTGCGGCCCGCACCCGCCGTATGCGACCTTCTTCATCGACGAGGACGCCATCGACCACCGGCTGCTGTTTTGGCAGACGTGGCAGCAGAAAGTGCAGGGCGTGCTGTTTTGGCAGACCACGTGGTGGGCGGGGAACATGACCGAGGGAGGAACGACGGCCCCCGCGGACCCCCGCAGGTGGGTGCAGCCCAGCTACGGGACGTTCAAGGTCAACGGCGACGGCCACCTGCTGTACCCGGGCGCGGACATGAGCCCTCTGGGCTCCCAGAGACTGGCCCTGATCCGCGACGGCCTGGAGGACTACGACTACCTATCCATCCTGCGCCAGAGAGTGCAGGAGGGCAAAGGGAGCGCGGAGGACAGGGCCGCCGCGGAGAAGCTCCTGCAGGTGGGCAGTGACATCTCCAAGGGGCTGACGGTCTACACCAAAGACCCGCAGGTACTGCAGCAGCGCCGGGACGCCATCGCGGAGATGGTAGAGAGGCTGAGGGGTTGATCGGAGGGCCGCTGGTGTGTATAATTCGCACATTAGTTCGAGGAGGCCGGAATGCCCAGGAGTGACCTGCCCTTCGGTAGTGAGTTCTCACCGCAACAGGTAGAGCTTCCTGCGCTGCTGCAGATGGGGAGCCGCCACGGCGGCAATTGGCAGGCCTTCGAGGCGGCCATCCGCGCTCAGTACTTCGAGGGGCACGACACCACAGACCGGAACAAGGCCAAGCTAGCCAACAACACACGTCTCAGCATGATCGCGTACGGTCTGATCGACAGAGACGCGCGCCTGACTGAGTTGGGTCAGGACCTCGATGCGGCCCGCCAGGACGATGCAATGCTGCACGCTCTGTTCGCCCGACACATCCTCCTCAATCTGCACGGCATGACTCTCATTCAGTGCGTGAGGGACATCCAGGCGGCGGGCGAACGGGTCACGCTGATCCGCTTGCGCGAGTGGCTGGACGCGCGAGGAGTCCATTTCCCACGAGGCGGCCGCCACCCGAGCACCATGCATCTGTGGCTCCGAATGGCCGGTGTCTTCGGCTCAGGGTGGACCGTGGACGAGGCCCGATTGGCACAGGTGGTCGGCACGACGGCCGACGCATTCGATGCGTTGGCGTCTCTCACGAAGGAGCAGGCCTACTACCTGCGAGCCCTTGCCAACGTTGGCGACGGTGGGCCCCACGCGGCCAACGAGATAGAGGCGCTTGCCTCCGCTACCTATGGTGCCAAGTTCAACGAGAAGAGCCTGCCGAAGGACGTGCTGTACCCGCTATGCGACGCAGGCTACATCACGCTCGAGCGCACCACGGGAGGACGCGGGGCCAAGTCTGCCCTCGTACGGCCAACGGACAAGGTGCGCGCGGAGCTTGTGGAGCCGCTGTTGCGCCAGATTGAGGCACAGGTAAATGCCGATCTGCGCCCCTACCTCCGCCAGCCACTGGCAGAGATCCTCACCAGACTAGATTCGAGCGACAGGCACGTGAAGGGGCTGGCGCTGGAAGCATTGGCCCTCAAACTGATGCGGCTCCTGGACATGGACTACGTGGCGACGAGGCTGCGAGGCGCTCAGACGGGCGGAGCCGAGGTCGATCTCGTGTTCGAGTCTTCACGTCTGGTGTTCTCGAGGTGGCAGGTACAGTGCAAGAATACGGCCAGGGTCAGTCTCGACGACGTAGCCAAGGAGGTCGGGCTGAAGCACCTACTGAAGAGCAACGTGATCGTGATCGTGTCCACCGGCAAGATCGGCGATGAGGCTCGTCGCTACGGAAACACAGTCATGCGTGAGTCGAACCTGTGCGTAGTCATGGTGGACGGCGATGACGTGCTCTCTGTCCGAGATAGGCCAGCCTCGATAGTCGACATCTTCTGCCGTGAAGCCCGCCGCGCGATGACGCTCAAGGCACTGAGACTCGAGGACGACAAATGAGCATCGGAACTGGGAGTCGGGTCAGCGTGTACCACCGGACACCACTGGGCGAAATCTGTCTCGGAGACTGTCTGGATGTGCTGGAGACGCGCGTCAGCGATCAGTCGGCCAACCTCATAGTGACTAGCCCTCCCTTCGGCTTGGTCCGCAAGAAGAGCTACGGGAACGCCGATGCCAACGAGTACCTGGACTGGTTCCGGCCATTCGCCGAGGCCTTCAGGAGGGTGCTGCGGGACGACGGCAGCCTCGTCATCGACATCGGTGGCTCTTGGGTGCCGAGCCAGCCGACCCGAAGCCTGTACCACTTCAAGCTGCTCATCATGCTGTGCGAGGAATACGACTTCCACCTCGCGCAGGAGTTCTACTGGTGGAATCCCTCCAAACTGCCCACACCTGCTGAGTGGGTCAACGTCAGGCGCATCCGCGTCAAGGACGCGGTCAACTCAGTCTGGTGGCTCTCGCCCAGCCCGTGGCCGAAGGCAAGCAACCGCCGGGTTCTCCAGCCCTATAGCGACAGCATGAGGAGCCTGCTGGAGAACGGATACAGGGCAAAGCTACGCCCTTCCGGGCACGACATCAGCCCGAACTTCGCCCGCAACAACAACGCAGCGATCCCCCCCAACCTGATCGCAGTCGCGAACACTGAGAGCAACTCGTACTATCTCCGCTACTGCAGCGAACGCGGCATCACGCCGCACCCTGCGCGGTTCCCATCTGACCTGCCCGAGTTCTTCGTGCGCATGCTCACTGACGACGGTGACCTCGTCGTGGACCCGTTCGCGGGAAGCTGTGTGACTGGTGAGGTGTGCGAAAGGTTGGGACGCCGATGGCTGTGCGCCGAGCTCGTCGAAGAGTACCTAGATGGCGCCATGGCTCGGTTCACACGGCCCCAGGAGCCGCAGTTGCCGATGGACGCGGGCGACCTGAAGGTCGTCGACGCCAACGACGAAGCCAACTACTACCGGGTGCCTCGGCCCGGAGTGCTCTGGAACGGGCGACCCACTGAAGCACTACCGCCAGACGGCGGGAGGTCTCGGCCGAGCAACCGGGGCATGCCTGAGGGTGGCGAAGAGGATGGCTGCGGGGGGGCCGCAGACGATGCATGAGGGCGCCCCGCCGGCACGGTGGCTCTCAATACTGTGTGCCTACGACCTGAATGGTGCTTGGCCAACGGCGAACGGCAAACGGCCGGCGGGCTGGAAAGCCCGCCCCACCAACGGCCGGCGTCATCTCGCGCCTCGCCTTGCCGTTCTCAGCCGTTCTCTGTGTTCTCCGTCGTTCTCTGTGTCTCTATGATGAGCCGTCCCCCGTTCTCCGTGGAACTCCGTGCTCTCCGTGTCTCCATGGTCTGACGTTTCCCCGCCTCTCCCCTACTCCGCCTTCCACCACTTGCCCTCCCAGGGCTTCAGCTCGACACGGAAGCGGGTGTACCCGTCCTCGGTTCGGGTCTGCTCAAGGCCCGCGAAGTCGCTTCGGCCGGGCAGCTTCACGGCCACCTCGGCGTCGGTGGCTATCCCCGCCCGCTCGCGGATCAGGATCATGCGCCCGTCGGTGGCGGGGTACACCCGCAAGTTGTGGGGCGCGAGGACCGGGCGCTGCACTCCGGCGGCCTGCAGCAGCGTCTCGTAGATCGGCACCAGAGCGTCGCGGGGTTCCTGCTCCGGGCTCATGCCCCATAGCGGCTCATGGGCCAGGCCGAGGGGAAAGCCGAAGGCGTGGATGGCGTTGCCGGCGTGCTCGGAGACCCGACCGATCGCTTCGCCGGCCGCGGTTCGCAGGAGGGCGCCCTCGTCGCCGAACGTCCCCGTGGGCGGGATCTTGCCGAAGTCCACCGTCAGTCGCTCCTCCCCGGTCTCACAGGTGAGCACCAGCTCCTGGGGGCCCTGGAGGGACACCTGCGCCTCGTAGTCCTCCATCCCCAGCCACGTGCCCAGGGGTTCGGGAAAGGCCGTCAGGGGCTGCAGGCGCGGACCGCGCTTGCCGATGCGGCCCAGGGCCAGCACGCGCCCCCCGGCGCTTTCCGGATCGCAAAGCCAGCGATCCAGCGCTTCCCAGACGTGCCCGGGGCTGTCGAGGGTCACCGAGGGCAGGATCACCAGCCGGTATGGGCTCAGATCGATCTTGAGGTCCTCGGGGCCATAGCACAGGTCACGGTCCATGACGATGTCGAACTCCACGTTGAGCTGGGTCAGGGCCTCGGCCACCGCCATGGCGTTCCCGTAGTCCAGGCCGCTCATGTTGCTGTGCGCCAGATTGGTATTGCGCACCAGCAGCACCTGTACCGGGCGGCGCAGGGAGAACTCCACGCCCTGCACGGCGGGCAGGAACTGGCCCATCCAGCGCAGTAGCGGGGTCTCGTGGGGCAAGGTGTCCCCGTGGGCTCCACTCATGTGGTTCCAGGTATAGGTCTGGGTCCAGGCCACGCCACCGCCGATCTCGTCAAACAGTGCGCCGCGGTAGTAGTTCAGAACCTCCTCGGGCTGCTCGGCGCTGCCGCCCTCCCCCTCTCCCGAGGCGATTCCCGCCGCGGGGCTGCCGGGAGACAGCGCGTACGGGCGATAGGACGAGACCACCTTGATGGCCTTGCGCACCGTGGCCCAGGCCGGTAGCTGCGACAGGTTCTGGCCCGAATCGTGGCACCCCACGCCGATCGCATCGAAAGGCAGATCGGCGCGGCGGTACAGGTGCAGGAAGTGCCAGCTATTGGTGAAGTCCTGGGCGTTGGAGTAGAACAGGAGCTGACGCGGCATGCCCTGGCGCACGATGGCGGCGAAGCGGCTGAGCATGCCAAACAGAAGCTCGTCCTCACGCATCTCGTAGAAATCGATCCACAGCGGGTCCTCGGGGGTGAACTGGTTGTACGACTTGAAGCTGGGAAGCTCGATGGACCTGTCCTCCGGGCTGAGGAACCGCGGCCACAGCGGGAGCGGGAGGTCCTCGAGGCTTTCGACCTTCGCGAAGGGGTGCTCGTCGGGCTCGAAACCCGGCACGAGCACGGTCTCCTCGTCCGCATCGGGCCAGAGCTCGGGCTTCAGATCGCGGCGCCGGTAGCCCGATCGGTCGGCATAGTCATAGCCCCGGGGCGTCTGCTCCCGGAAGGCCTCCACCGTCCCGTACTTGCGCGTCAGAAACTCGGCGAATAGCTGCCTTTGGTGGGGGTTATCCAGATCGTGCTCCAGGACGATGTCCTCCTCGCCGATCATCATCCCCAGCACGTTCTCGCACTCGGAGTACCGGTGCATGATGCGCCGCATCGCCAGAGCCTGGGCCTTGGCGACCTCGGGGTAGAGATGGTAGCGAGAGCGATAGGGAGGCAGGACGACCTCGGGGTGCGCGCTCCAGAAGAAATCGCCCTCGAACGCGATGTAGCGGCCGTGGGCGTAGGCGCGGCGGACGAAATGGTCCAGCACGTCGACGGCGCGGTCGAAGTGCGGGAGATTGCTGCCCGCGGGCTGCTCCTGCAGCAGGGCCCATTCGCCCTGCGCGGTGAGCAGGTCGCCCCAGCCCAGGAAGCGGATGTAGAGATTGACGTCGGCGGCGGCCATCAGATCCAGGTCGCGCTCGTAGCGGTCGAAGTCCCAGCCCAGCAGGCCGAGACCCTTCTGGCCATAGATGGTGAAAAACAGGTGGCGCACCTGCCCGGCGCCGTCGATGAGCTGGCCGGTGGCCTCGTCGATACGACACATGTCCGCGAACTGCGCCGCCCACCGCGGGTCCTCGGGAGCCTGGGTGATCTGCAGCCCGGGCACGCGCCGGTCGGCCTCCCACAGCGCCTGCAGCGCGTCGTTATGAGCGGCCATCCTGGCCTGAAGCTGCTCGCGGGGCAGGAGAGCGAAAGCGTGCTGCCAGAAGGCCTTGCCTTCGCCCCGGTAGCCGCTCAGGGCCCGGGCAGGCCCCCAGTCGCCCTCGGCCCGGGGGTTGCTGAGCCAGTCCTCGCCGGGCCCGCTGCAGGCCTCCCAGATACCCGAGCTCACCAGATCGTCCACCTGGCCATCCCCATACTCCACGCGCATCTGCAGATACAACGCGGGCCGCCAGTCGGAGGCGACCTTCGCCGCCACGAAGACGGCTCCGGGCTTGAGCCGGTCGGTGACATCCACAAACACCGGCGCCCCCTGGTGGCTGTCCTGGCCCTCGCAGGCGATCCTGCCATCCAGGTACACCCGGGCGGTCTGCTGTGGCGAGAGGCAGAGCACCGCCCGCTTGACGGCCCCCTCGATGCCCCAGGTGGTACGGAAGAAGACGGTGTGATTCCCCTCCGGACCGCCGATGCGCGTGGCGGCATCGGGGATGAAGGGCGAGGGCTCCGAGGGCGGGTACCAGGTGGGCTCGTCAGGGGGCTGCGTGCAGGCGGGCGAGGCGAGAACCAGGGCCAGGGCGATGGCGGGGCACAGGCGGCGCATGGCAAGGCCCTCCCGAGGAGGCATTCGTGAAGCCTACTTCAGGGAGGTTCCCTCTGAGGGGGGCGCGGTCCTGCCCCGGGGCGAAGTCCGACGGCCTCCCGCGGTCTTCGCGGTCGTGCCGCGGATGAGCGAGAGAGGGAAGCCTGCAGGGGGCTGAGCCCACCTTGGCCGCGCGGTTGCCAACCGGCCGGCGGCACGAAGTCGTCTCCGGCCGTGCTGTGCGTCTCTGTGTTGAGCCGCTCGCCGTTTCGCCTTCGCCGTTCCCCGTGGAACTCCGTGCTCTCTGTGTCTCCGTGGTCTGGCGTTTCCCGGTCGTTCTTGGCCGTTCTCCGCCGTTCCCCCAGTCTCTACGGCCAGAACGCGTAGGTATTGACCCGCGTTATCAGCGAGTACGTCGTCCACATCGACCCGGTGATCACATCTCCCAGGATCAGGCCGAAGGCGATGGGCGCCAGGGCCCTGACCCCGCTGATCCCACCGTACCTGGAGACCAGGCTCTTGGTCACCCACGCGATGAGCATCGGCGTCCACATGTGGGACATGTACCAGGTCGTGCTGATGGCGAAGCCCGCCGGGTGGATCGGCCACCAGACCCACGTGGTGCGCACGATCATCAGACCGAAGTAGATCACGAAGCCCACCAGGATGGCGATGGTGCGCCCCCAACTGAACCCCGCCGGCTGGTTGGTCCAACCCCCAAGCTGGTTCCAGGCTTCCTGACACGACCACGGCATCCACTTGTTCCAGTCGGCACCGATACCGTGCTGGTAACCCAGGTACAGGTACCAGAAGTACGCCGCCACCGTGCTGAGGGGCACAAACACCATGGTCGCGATCAGGAGCTTCTTGCTGTCGGCCCCCAGACGCTCGGAGAGATAGATGCCCTCGAACATGTGGGGATAAGGGATATTGCGGATGCCCCGGGTGAAGCCGAAGAACAGGGACAGGGAGGTGAGATTCTGGCGGCCCAGGATGCGCTCGCCCAGCATATTGCCCTGCATCACCGTGGGGCCCAGGCGCTCCAGCTCGTGGGTGGGCAGGCCCATCTCCGCCCGGATCCGGCCTACGATCATGGTCATGATGTAATACTGGACGAAGAAGGCCACCGAGACCCAGGTGGCCATCTTGATCGAGATGCCCACGGCCACCACGTAGATCAGACCCACCGCGAAGATGATGAAGGCCGTTTGGTAGCGTAGGGGCTCCTTCTCATCCATCTTCGGATCGCCGGCGCCGATGATCCGCCGGCCCACCGCCTTGAAGTACGGCCGCGCCGCCCAGAGCGCGAAGCCCAGGATCGCCAGATAGCCGCCGAACGACTGCTCCTTCATGAACGGGAACTCGCGCACATTGGTCCAGCCCGCCCAGGACACCCCGATGGCCTCGGCCTTCCAGAAGATGTGGAACAGCCACAGCGACAGGCTCAGCTCCTGGGGCAAGAGCAGGCCCAGGCCGGTGATGAAGGGATAGGCGCAGGCGTACAGGCGTCCCACGGCGTTCCAGGGCCGGCCGACGAAGAACTTGTTGAGGTTCAGCGCCTCGGACTGATCGATCTTCACCGGGATCTCGGGAAGACCGGGGTAGAACACGTGCAGGCCGTTGACGATATTGATCAAGGCCGCCGCGCCGAAGGCGATCCAGAAGGCCGTGTGCTTCACACTCACGGGCTTGTTCTGACTGACCTCGAAGGGAAGCTGCACGATGGGGAAGCTCATGCGCTCGCGCTCCACCCATCTTTGGCGGAAGAGCACGGCCAGGCCCGCCGGAGCCCCCCACAGGAAGGTGAAAAACAGCCACCAGCGCACCATCACCGGCGCCCAGACCCTGTAATTGTCCGGGTCGAAGATGGAGCTGTCCCCGGTCCACAGCCGCTCCAGGGCCCGCATGTCGCTGACCGTCATGCTCTGGGGCACGAACTTGCCAAACAGGTCTTCCCAGCCGTTCTCGGGGCTGGCGAAGTACGCGTAGCCGTGGAGGGTGGCGAAGTTCGTCTTCAGCGTATCGATGCCGCTGGCACAGGTGGAGACACTGATGAGGATGAAGAACGACAGCAGCTCGGCGGGCGAGAAGGCGACCCTCGGCGCCCAGCGCAGGAGGACCTGATTGATGAGCCGGAACACCACGAGCATGAAGACGCAGTTCCAAAACAGCGAGACGACCGTAGAGTCCTCGATGCTGCGGCGGTGCAGGTCCGCCATGAAATAGGCGTTCAGGGGCGCCACGACAGCGGAGATCAGGATGATTCTGAGCGTCACGCCACGGCGCCGATAGTCGTCAGGGATATCCGGCTGGGTCAGGGTCTGTTGCATGTGTCGCTATCTCACATAGGCATGACAGGAGGTCGAGACGGTTCGGGCCAATCCAACCGGGCTATTGTGGGGCCTGGAGAGGGACTTGTCAACCACGAACGCCGCCGGGGGTGCCGCCGGGCACGGCAGCGGCGGCCGGCCGCCCCAGGGCCGAACGAAGCAGGGGGGCCGGGCGCGTGAGAGCCTGTCGGCTGAGCCAATCGGGCGCACAGAGATGCGGCCGGGGACCCCGCCGGCGCCGAGGATGTCACTCCGAGAGCAGCTCGGTCGCATTCCCCTATAATGGAATCCGCTCAAACGGCGAGAATCATACCCCCCCCCGAAGAAAAAAAAGCAGCGGTGAGCACAGGGCCCCCGGGCCGACGACGCCCCGGGCCGGAAGGCTCAAGCCATGGTGGAGGCCGAGCCGGCCTTTGGTCGTGCCGGCCCTCTTTGGTGGTTCCCGGGGCTCGGGCAGGTCACCCACGGCGGAACCGCGCCTTCCCACCGGCACCACGCAACGCAGGACCTTGGGTGCCCGGCGACGAAAGGCCCGTGGGTCCCGGCATGCCGGGCACCGGCGGCACACCCCGCGGCCCGACGGCAGATGCAAGACGCCCCAACACAGCGAATCGCAGGAGTTGACAACACCTTGCCAAAACGCACCATCGGTCTCGTCTCGGTACTCATCGTACTCATCCCCGCTTCCTGCCTCGCCCAGTCTTCCGGCCATTTCGTCACCGAGGGCCTGGAAGGCTTTTCCCGAGGCACTCTGGGCAATGCCGGCCAGAATCTGTATGTCTCCGCCGCCGGGGTGCTACAGCGCATCCATCATTCCGATCTCACCGGCGACGGCCTGCCCGACCTGCTCGTCTGCAATAGCCAGAACCACTGGGAGCGGCCGCCGGTGGGCGTCCACAGCGATCTGTTTGGCAACCCCTCGGTCACCCTCCTGCCTTCGGACGGCTCCCTCACCGGGACCGTGGCCGACCTCAACGGTGATCCGTGGCCAGATCTTGTGCTGGGCATGGACTACAACGGCAGCCGCAGCGACCTGAACGCCTTCGTCTACTTCGGCACGGAGGAGGGCTACTGCGAGCGGTATCGGCTGCAGCTTCCCGCCCCGCGCAGCACGGCCTGCGCCGCGGGGGACTTCAACGGCGACGGGCGTGGTGACGTGGTCTTGCTCAGCGCCGGCAAGGCGCGGGTCTTCTACCAGTCCGAGGTGGGTCTGGAGCCCAAGCGTTCCGTGGAGCTGCAGGGCCCGACGGGGCAGTTCGCCGCAGCCGACCTGGACGCCGATGGCTGCGCGGACCTGCTCTGCCTGGACGCAAAGGGCAAGGTGACGGTGTACTGGGGAGACCCGGAAGGGTTGGCCCCGACACGCCTAT
>Ga0334883_1001224_pt1 | contig 39817 bp, 50 predicted proteins | sample GraSluR1_MG_6_FD_207230 | JGI IMG/M metagenome (GOLD analysis project Ga0334883, IMG submission 207230) | Sludge microbial communities from methane-producing bioreactor in Wageningen University, Netherlands - Granular Sludge_09_05-R1 | ecosystem: Engineered > Bioreactor > Anaerobic >...
ACGCTAATCCTTGGAAGTACCCGAAAAAATTTTTAATTTTGGTCGGGTTTAGTTCAGTGCGCTTCAAAAATTAACTACCTTTAAAAATCTTTTGAAAAATTATCTTGACTTATTACCACTAGACTTTGATATAAATGATCGCATCTGCACATTTCTCTAAATCCGATGTAATATGCGTAGAGAAAAGAATGCTTTTATCCCCATTTTTAACGATCTGTTGAAAAATTTCGAGCAGTTCATCTCGCGAAACCGGATCAAGACCACTAGTGGGCTCATCAAAAATAAATAGTTGTGCTTGATGCGAAAGAGCCAAGGCAATCAAATATTTGACTTTCATCCCAGCAGAAAGTTCTTTGACTTTTTTGTTCGGTTCCAAAGAGAAGAGCTTCAAATATTTTTGATAAGCGGTTTCATCCCAATCTGCGTAAAATCGTTTCGTAACTTTAGTAATATCTTTGATTTTCTTCTCCTTATAAAAATCGATGCCGCCTAAAACAACGCCGGTTTTTTGTTTGCAGGAAAGCTCATTCTCTAAAAAAAGCGTTTCAAACATCCTGACATGTCCATGATCTAAAGGAATCAAGTTTAACAGTGCTTTTAAGATAGTCGTTTTACCTGCGCCATTGACTCCGATCAGACCGACAATTTTGCCTTTTGGTATTTGAAAGCTGACATTTTTCAATGAAAACATCGGATAATTTTTAGTAAGTTCTGTTACTTCAAGTAAATGCATCATGATTCCTCCTTTTGATCAAAAATATTCTCCATCATGTTTCCGATCATCCGCATAAAGGCCTCACTATCAATCAAGGCAATTCCTGTAGAGGCAGGGTTCGTGTCCCCAAGAACAATCAATGTATCTCCTGTTTCGATATTGAGAAGGTCGCGGGCCTTTTTAGGCAGGACAATCTGTCCACGAGCTCCTACTGGAACGATTCCAAAGATGTGTTTGCCAGCCGGGCCAATCGGGATGCCTTCAGTTTCTTCATTATGACGAATCAAATCGGTTAATGTAACATCGTACAGACTAGCTAACGCATCGCACTTCATTACGTCAGGTAAAGAATCCCCATTCTCCCATTTAGCAACGGCCTGCCGAGATATCTCTAGACGTTCTGCCACATATTCCAAAGACCAATTATTTCGATTTCTTAATGATCGCAAGTTGTTCGCGATCGGATTATTCTGATTATTCATACTTTTCATCCTCCTTGATTACACTTTATCGTACTTAAATAGAAAAAAGAACCAACTGTTTATAACGAATTTGGTTATGCTTGGTTGCATTTTGGATATCAAAGCTTTGAATAGGCAAGTTTCAGATAGGAGTGAGAAGGCGTAGTTATCATAAATTCAACTCCCTTGTGAAAAAAATACCTAGTCTTCTTGAAAGAGTCTATGCAAACTTCAAAATAAGAATACTTTAAAAAAAGAGCGCTGAAAGATACGGCAGCTGACAAATCAGATACGATTTTAAGAAGCGAGCAGTAGAGTGTTTTTAATTAATAGATGTATTCGATAGGTTCTGCTTATATATAAATGAACAAGCTGATTAAAAGACGAAATAATAGGGAAAACGTAAAATATAACAGTAAGAAGAAAAAGAGTGTTAATTATTAATTCATTATCTTTGGTAACTTATTGTTTTCGTCAAATTAAGGAAGGAAAGTCTAAATGAAAAAGAACATTTTATTAATCAGCTTAACGATACTCTCTGTGTTCAGTGCCTCTACTGCTATCAAAGCAGAAGAAGCAACCCAAGAACAAAGCCCCATCGAATCTGGAGATAGTTCAACTTCAGCTAGTGAAAATAACAATACTATTTTTTCATCAAATTCAAGTGAACCTAATGGTCAAAATATAGAAAACTCTATTGAAAAACAAACGGCAGTGGTGAATGGTGAAGTGGTAGAATTGGAGCCTCCGGTTAAAGAAGGTCAGGCCGAAGCCAATGCGACCGAAGCGCCCAAAGAAGATTTAGTCCAAGGAAACGCGCGGTCATTTAGGGCTGCTGCCTCATCCATTCCAATGTATCGTTTATATAATCCTAATAGCGGGGAACATTTTTACACGAAGACGGTGAGTGAGCGAGATCACCTGCGATCGGTTGGTTGGCGTTATGAAGGGATTGGTTGGCAAGCACCAACGAACGGAAATCCTGTTTATCGCTTGTACAATCCGAACGCAGGAGATCACCACTATACGTTACTTGCGAGCGAGCGCGATTATCTGAAGAAGGTCGGTTGGCGCGATGAAGGGATCTCTTGGTACTCACCAAATTCAGGGATACCCCTATATCGCTTATATAATCCAAATGCCAAAGCAGGGTCCCATCACTACACACCGATTACTTCTGAACGAGATAATTTAAAAAAGGCTGGCTGGCGTTATGAAGGGATTGCCTGGTATGCGGTTGGCAATGGAGAACAGAATCATGAGGATTATCGTTTGTTAGGTGTGAGAAATTATAATCAGTATGCATTAGGCGCACCAAGTGGCTGTGAAGGCGCATCACTACTACAAGCATTACAATACAAAGGCAAATTAAGCGGCTGGAGTTTGCGCTCGTTTTTAAATACCATTCCGAAGTCATCAAATGGAAATCCCAATAATGGGTTTGTTGGTTCACCATTTGTTGAAAATGCGTATACTTATTCTGCTATCTATCCAGCACCGCTCACAACTTGGGGCCAAAAATATGGGAATGTTCAAAATATATCTGGTAGTTCAATGAATACCTTGATAAATGAAGTGAAAAATGGGAATCCTGTTGTGGCGTGGGTGACAATTAATTTTCAGCCAATTCGTTGGGGAAATTGGAGTTTTGGGGTTGCTGCAAATAATAACCATGCAGTCACTTTAGATGGGTTTAATAAGGCAGGGAATCAAGTGCATGTGTCTGATCCGATCAGTGGCTCTTATTGGTTGAGTCGTACAACTTTTGAAACGATTTATAATGCAAGAAAATTTGCGGTAGTTGTGAGATAGACTTATCCCTCAAGCTAAACAAAAAAACGGCCTACGCCGTTTTTTGTTTAGCTTCCACCCATTAGGAAGTCTAGAATGTTCCAGCCATCAGAAGTCTCACTGCGGTAAAGTTCGGTATATCCGCATTGTTTACAGCTGATAGTGGTAAATTTTTTGTTTTGAACATCGAAAATTTTGGCGAAGTTTCCGCCAGTTGCTTGGAACTGGTCAGAGGTATAATGTTGACACCCACATTTATCACAAACAAATTGTTTCCTTTCCATCTCTTTTCCACTCCTTTTTCATTTTCAAGCCGTATACAATCTAGCTATGTGTTTCAATCATTGATAGTCACACGTTTGCTATCTGCAATTTTATAAACTGCGACAAGCTAGGCTTGTATCCTCTTTGATAGTTAAAATTATAACAAATTTAGCGCTTTGTTCCTCCGTCTTTAGGAGTATCTATTGAAATCTTTTTTGACAAATCATCGTTTGTTTGGTTAAATAAGAACATACGTTCGGTTAAGGAGTTGGTTTTAGATGGAGCTGGAAAGAAAAATAGAAATTTTAGCGGAATCTGCAAAATATGATGTTTCTTGTTCTAGCAGTGGTGTGGAGAATAATACACGACAAGGAACGGTAGGCAGCACCGCAGTTTCAGGAATCTGTCATTCCTTCACGCCGGATGGTCGCTGTGTCTCGCTATTGAAACTATTATTTACCAATGCTTGTATTTTTGATTGTCACTATTGTATTAATCGAAAATCAAACGCGATTCCACGAGCGACCTTTACACCGCAAGAGGTAGCGGACTTAACAATGGATTTCTACATGCGTAATTATATCGAGGGGCTGTTCCTGAGTTCTGCGATTATCAAAAATCCGGACTACACATGCGAGCTTTTGATTAAGACCTTGAAAATTTTGCGTGAAGAAAAAGGTTTTCGCGGGTATATTCACGTCAAGGCGATTCCCGGCGCGGATGAAAAGTTAATTGAAGAGTTAGGCTTTTTAGCGGACCGCATGAGCGTCAATGTCGAACTGCCTTCCCGCGAAAGCTTGAAATTACTGGCTCCGGATAAAGATCCGTTTGACCTATATAAACCCATGAAGCAGATCACGACGGTAAAAAAGGAACAGGAATTTTTACCAGCGGTTCGGCGCGGTCCTAGTTTTGTACCAGCGGGGCAGTCCACCCAGATGATTATCGGAGCCAGTCCGGAGAGTGATCGTTCTATTGTCAAGATTTCAGAGAATTTGTATCAAAAATACCAGTTGAAGCGTGTTTATTATTCAGCCTATATTCCGGTTAATCAGGATAATTTATTGCCGGCAGTCACGACCGAACCGCCATTATTGCGGGAGCATCGCTTGTATCAAGCAGATTGGCTGTTACGCTTTTATAAATTCACGGCTGATGAGATATTGTCTGAGGATAGACCCAATTTCAATCTTTATCTTGATCCCAAAGCCAATTGGGCAGTTCAGAATTATCAACGCTTCCCCGTTGACGTGCAGACTGCGTCTTATGACCAGTTGCTGCGAGTTCCTGGTATTGGACCTAAAAGTGCACAAAATATCGTAAAGGCACGAAAATACTACCGACTACATTTAACAGATTTAAAGAAACTAGGGATCGTGATTAAGCGGGCGCAATATTTTATTGCCTGTAATCATGAAACGCCAGCAGGTTTGATTAAGGACCCTGAATGGATCATCACGTCATTAATTTCTTCGAAGCAATACGAGGTGTTGAAAAAACACAATACCCAATCGACCAGCGAGCAATTGACGCTCTTTGATGTAGAACGGTTTGAACATGCAAAAAGTAGGTGAGAGCATTGCGAGAATCAACAGAGTATTGGGAATATGATGGGAGTTTTCTAGGTTTTATGACGGTTGTTGATCGTAGTTTTCGTGAAAAGCAATTTCCAGTCATGATTTTAACCCCAGAGACAGCCGTAGAAAGTCTGTTTTTTGCAGAATGGATCGAAACGAATCCTGAACGTGGGGAAAAAATCTATCGTCGTTTACGTCAACGACTAAGGCCGGAAAATTTTCTTTTTATTCAAAATGGGTTTTATGCCACTCTTGAAGGAAAAGAACGCTATTTATTGGATGCCATCGAGATCGCTTTGCAGACGAAGGATTTATTAGAAAATCATTTAGGACATCCTTCCATCTTAGCTTTACGGAAAAGCATTCGAACGATGTTAGGAGAGAACCATCTACTGACAGGATTCGTTCGTTTTGAATACGTTGGTGACGTGCTATTCAGTAAAATTAATCCGAAACACTATGTGATGCCTTATCTTTGCCCGCATTTTGCGGAGCGTTATCCGCAGGAAAAACTCATGATCTATGACGAGACTCATGAGTTGTTAGGCATCATTGATCGCGGCGATATCCATTTGATGGAACATACCAGCTGTCCTGAATTTGCTGAAGCGAGTAATGAACAGGCAATTCGTCAGCAGTGGAAAACCTTTTTGCGTTCAGTCACGATTAATGAACGGGCCAACTATGTGGCACAGCGAAATCATTTGCCTTTGCGTTTTCGTAGCAACATGACAGAGTTTAAGTCCTAGGAAGAAGAATGCCTTTTTGTTCTAGATTAAGTAAACATTCTGCTAAATAGGAGTCGTTATGTTCAGGATAGATAGGGTGCGTAAGTGGTACTGGAGCAACAGTATCTGTCCGAGGTAGATTTTTCCCACGGTATAATGGGTCATACCACAAAGGATCAGGCGTATAGCTGCGTTTTTCCATTTCAGCTAGAACCAAAAGATGAAATTGAAACAATTTGTAGTAAGAGTGAGTAAAGACATAATCTACTGTAGCGTGTTTCTTACCCCAGCCTTTTCCTCGCAAGGCAGCCACTTCTCGATGTTGGCCAAGTAGCTGCTGTCTAGGAAGCAGCGGAATTAAGGTTTCATGCCAAAGACGCATTTTTTCTCCTCCGTTCTTAGTTAACTGAATTTTTTCATATATTGTTGGGATTTACGAATGATTTGCTCTAGGTGCTTTGCTTTTATGATTTTTCCATTCTGCTTTATAATAGGAGGCATTAGGAAGCGAGTGAATCACATGGAAGAGAAAAAAGTGCATGGATCGATGGCGGTCTTAGCAGCATTACTGGCGAATGTGCTAGTAGCTGTCAGTAAGTTTGTCGGCTACATGCTTAGCGGCAGTGCCGCAATGATGAATGAAAGTATTCATAGTGTGGTGGATTGCAGTAACCAAATCTTACTGTTATTCGGCGATCGGCGAGCCGCTCGTGGTCAGAGTGAGCTTCATCAATTTGGCGAAGGACGAGCGAAGTATTTTTTTAGTACGATTGTAGCGACGATGCTGTTTTTCGGAGGTGGCGCCCTGGGTATTTGGGAGGCGGTGGAAAAATTATTCCATCCCAGTCATGAAGTTACGAATCCATTGATCGTATTAGGCATCTTGGTTTTCGGTATTTTAGTTGAGGGCAGTTCTTTAAAAATAGCAATCAAAGAAATTCATGAATTAAATACAGAGAAGCTGCCGCTGTTCAAATTTTTACACGAAAGTCGCCATAGTGAGATATTGATTATTTTTACAGAAGATTTTTGTGCAGTGATCGGCTTAGTTTTGGCGATCATTGGCACGTTATTGACAATGCTTACAGGAAATCCAATGTTTGACGCTTTAAGCGGGTTATTGATCGGGATGATGCTGATGTTTGCCTCGATCTTTTTAGCTCGGGAATTTTACAGCTTGATCATTGGAGAAAGCGTGTCTAAAAATGATTTAGTAAAAATTCAAAATGCTTTCAAACGTGATGAAGTCAAAAAGTTGATCGATATCAAAACGGTCCATTTAGGTCCCACAGAAGTGATGATTGCTGCGAAGATTGACATCGCAGATTCTTATGAAGGGATCAGCTATGATGTGGTAAACCAGATCGAGCGAGTAATTCGCAAGGCTTTGCCAGATAAAAAAGCATATATCTATATCGAGACCGATGAGTTTGATCCAGACTATGATCGGAAACGCCAAACCCAATCGGACACATAACCCCTGTGTCCGATTTTTGCCAGTTATGCTTTTCGCAGGTTATTATGTTTGGCTTACAATTTTACAGTTACAACAAAATTGTAGGCAAGCAGTTTAGCATAATGGTATGCGAAACGAAAAACGGCCTCATTTTTCACGTTTTTGGAAAAATGAAAACCTTAAAAAGAGATAGCTGCCAGTTATGCTTTTCGCAGGTTATTATGTTTGACTTACAATTTCACAGTTACAACAAAATTGTAGGCAAGCAGTTTAGCATAATGGTATGCGAAACGAAAAACGGCCTCATTTTTCATGTTTTTGGAAAAATGAAAACCTTAGAACGAGTAGCTGTTAGTTATGTATTTCGCTGTCTACGATGTTCGAAATCCATTTTTTCGTAAGAGCATCAACATAATGAGCCATTTATAAACAATTGACACAAATTGTTGGATAAAAGGAGGGAGATTAAATGTCTTCGTTGCGCTTCTTTTTTACTTATTCACGAGAGTTTCTTCGTCATTGGGGAAGCTATATTCTTCTGATTGTTGGAACAAATATTGCGTTAGAAATGCTAGTCATTCCATTAGTTCAATTTTTGATTGCTTTCATTTTGAAGCAAGGAAATATTCCTTATGTTTCAAATACGAATCTATTAACGATATTAACAAGACATCCCGCGGTGTTGGGAGCATTGTTGCTGCTTTTAGCATTTGTTCTAGCGTTGGTTTTTCTCCAGTTCACTTTTCAGCTATTCGGTATCAAGAGTATTCAAACAAAAGAGAATCAGTCTCTTTGGGATTTGTTTAAAAAGTCGCTTTATCACATGCGACACTTGCGACCAGAGACATTCTTTTTCTTTCTTTTCTATTTTTTACTGATTCTGCCCTTCGCAAATGCTATTTTTCGAACACCATTACTAAGCAAAGTGACGATTCCGGTTTTTATTTTAGAAGCCTTGAGTGAAAATTTTTTGTTTCTCTTATTGCTGATAGTTGCTTCGATTGTTGTCTCTTATATTGGAATTCGTTTGCTGTTTGTATTGCCGCTAATGATTTTTTCGGATGCAGCACCGAAAGCTGCCATTGAAAAAAGTTTAAAGCTGACTCATCATCGGTACTGGCATTATGCATGGCGAATCTTCTTTTTAACAGGTATTTTGACCTTGGTTTCTTATGTTGGATATGGGATAAGCTATGGGCTTCAGGTAGGCTTTGATTTACTTCCGAAGCCCTTTCCAGCAATTGGTGCTATGCTTACCTTATCGAGTATCCAATTGTTTAGTCAATTAATGCTGGCATGGGCAACGGTTTTGTATTTTAGTGTGTTGGTTCAAAAATTCTATCCATTAGTAATTAGTGGCGAACGTCCTTTGCGATTAGTTCGGCCAAGTTTGTGGACACGGATCGCCGCAGTGATACTATTCATTTTTTTAGGCGGAACGACCTTACTCAGCAATGTTCTTTATCTAACCGGACTTGAGGATTCGATTCCCTTAACCATCTCACATCGAGGAGTCGATAATGGAAACGGCGTACAAAATACAATTCCAGCAATGGCGGCTACTATCAAAGAAAAACCTGATTATATTGAGATGGATATCCAAGAAACGAAGGATCGTCAGTTTGTCGTGTTCCACGATAAAAATTTAAAAAGATTGACAGGACGAGACAAGACTACTCATGAACTGACATTAAGTGAAATTCAAGAGCTGCAAGCAGTTGAGAATGGGCACGTGGCACCTATCGCGAGTTTTGATGACTACTTAGCTTTTGCTAATGAGCACCATCAAAAATTACTGATTGAGATCAAAACAACTGCTGATGATTCTAAAGAGATGATGGATAGATTCATCGAAAAGTATCAAGCAACGATTCTTTCTAATCACCATCGGATTCATTCCTTGGATTATCATGTGGTAGCTGAGTTAAAGGAGAAGGCACCAAAGTTGTATGTCAGTTATGTCTTGCCTTATAATTTAGTATTCCCGCAAACGCCTGCGAATGCATATACTATGGAAGAAACAACATTAACCAGCGATTTTGTTCGTCGTGCCCATGAAGAAGACAAAGATGTCTATGCTTGGACCGTTAATGATGCCGATTCGATGGATCGAATGGTCTCCTTGAATGTTAACGGAATCGTAACGGACGACCTTCAAACATTGCAAGAACAGATTAAAACATATGAAGAAAATCCATCTTATGCCAAGCGAATTGAGATGTATATCAATCGTTTGCCAGCGTTGGATGAGCGGATCAGCGAGAATTAGAGTAAAGAGAAAAAAATTCATTAAATTTCCATAGAGTTTTCGTAAAAGATTTTCGAACAGCCGCCTGCTCTATGGTAGAATAGCTATATATTTCACAAAGGAGTTCAACATGAAAAAAAGAGGTTTTGAAGTTACGACAGCTTATCAAGATAAAAACATCAATTTGCCGAAACGAGCAACGAAAAATGCGGCAGGATATGATTTTGAAGCTGCAGAGGATATCGTGATTCCAGCGGTTTGGAAACAGATCATCCATCATTTTACTAAAAAATCTGAGGTATCTGAAAAGATTGTCAAACCAGTTTTAGTACCTACAGGGATCAAGGCGTACATGGAGCATGATGAATATTTACAATTAGCGAATCGTTCAAGCAATCCACTGAAACGTTTCTTAACGTTAAGTAACGGTGTTGGTGTGATCGATAGTGATTATTATAATAACCCGGACAATGAAGGGCATATTATGTTCCAATTTTCAAATTTTGGTTTAACCGATGTTCATATAAAAAAAGGCGAACGGATCGGGCAAGGAATTTTCTTGCCATTTCTTAAAGCTGATAATGATAAAGAAGGTGCTGAAAGAACTGGTGGATTTGGTTCTTCAGACAAACAATAAATTTTAAACAACGAGTGAGGCGAAGGGTTTGGCGAAAAAATCCAAGACACAATTTATCTGCCAAGAATGCGGCTATGTTTCGCCGAAGTATCTAGGTCGTTGTCCTAACTGCGGAAACTGGAACACGATGGTAGAAGAAATTGAGCAAAATCACCCTGAAGATCGCCGCAATCGGGTGAGTCTGACAGGGGAACGCGCACAACCGACGAAGCTAAAAGATGTTGTCTTTAAAAAAGAAACGCGCATTCAAACGGAATTAGCAGAATTGAATCGGGTTTTAGGCGGCGGTGTAGTTCCAGGTTCATTGGTTTTAATTGGTGGAGACCCCGGCATCGGGAAGTCTACATTACTTTTACAGGTTTCGCACCAATTAGCAGCAACTGGCGGAAATGTATTATATGTTTCTGGGGAAGAAAGTGCTCAGCAGATAAAATTGCGAGCAGAGCGGCTAGGTTCGAGTGAGACAGACTTTTATCTGTATGCTGAAACAGATATGGGCGAGATTAGTCGGACGATTGAAAATCTGAAACCAGATTATGTCATCATTGATTCGATCCAGACTATGACGCAGCCTGACATTACCAGTGTAGCTGGGTCAGTCAGTCAGGTTCGTGAAACGACGGCAGAATTATTGAAGCTGGCGAAAACCAACGGTATCGCGATCTTCATCGTCGGGCATGTGACAAAAGAAGGAAACATCGCAGGGCCTCGAATGTTGGAGCATATGGTGGATACTGTGCTGTACTTTGAAGGCGAAAAACATCACAGTTTTCGGATTTTAAGGGCCGTAAAAAATCGTTTTGGTTCTACTAATGAGATTGGAATTTTTGAGATGCGAGAAAGCGGCTTAGTGGAAGTGGCTAATCCTTCTCAGGTCTTTTTAGAAGAACGTTTAGAAGGTGCGACCGGTTCAGCGATTGTGGTGGCAATGGAGGGTAGCCGACCGATTTTAGTTGAGGTCCAGGCGTTAGTAACACCAACAGTCTTCGGAAATGCGAAACGTACGACAACTGGATTAGACTTTAATCGCGTATCCTTGATCATGGCGGTCTTAGAAAAACGCGCCGGCTTGCTTTTACAGAATCAAGACGCCTACTTAAAGGCTGCGGGCGGTGTGAAATTAAATGAGCCCGCAATTGATTTGGCGGTAGGCGTGGCGATCGCTTCTAGCTACAAAGAAAATGGCACGGAAGCAACTGAATGTTTTATCGGTGAGATTGGTTTGACTGGTGAGATTCGTCGGGTCAGCAGTATCGAGCAGCGCGTCAAAGAAGCCAGTAAGTTAGGTTTCAAAAGAATCTATCTCCCTAAGAACAACATGGGAGATTGGACGCCGCCAAAGGGGATCGAATTGATCCCGGTGGCGACACTAGGTGAAACATTAAGAAAAGTATTCCGTTAATGAGCGGTTGTGCCAGAAATACTTTGGCACAACTGTTATTCTAAGATTTTTGCATAAAAAAAATAGATTAATAGAACTTAGGAGGGATGGCATGCAGAAACGTGTGTTAACAGTAATTATCCTGATTGTTGGGATTAGTTTAGGAGTCACTTTCCTACCAACAGCCTGGACAGCAATTGGCAATGCAGACAACATGTGGTTGAATAATTCACTTACGAATGGCCTGATTGGTGCAATTATTTTTTATATTATTTCTTTGGCTATCGTAGAACCAATCACAATTGGGGTAAAAAGAATTGAGAAACAATTAAATGAGCTTAGCTTGACTTATATTTTATTTGGAGTGATCGGTGCGATCTTAGGATTGACCTTGGGATTGATCGGAACGACCCCGTTGTACCAGATTCCGATTCCCTTCATTAATAGCGCATTGCCGATTTTGATTATGCTGCTATTGGGTTATTTAGGCTTCCGAATGGGAACGACTAGAATTGATGAATTGAAAAAATTCTTTAGCGGCCGCAATAAAAAGGCTGAGACAAATGAAGGTGAAGTCCTTGAGCGCAAAGCGGATGATCATTTTCATAAGTATAAAATCTTAGATACTAGCGTTATTATTGATGGACGTATTTATGATATTGCGAAAACAGGCTTTTTGGAAGGCGTCCTAATGATTCCGAACTTTGTCTTGTATGAATTGCAATATATCGCTGATTCTGGCGATAGTTTGAAACGTGTCCGAGGACGTCGCGGCTTGGATATCCTGAATGCTTTGCAAAAAGAAGAAGGTATCGCCGTTGAAATGTACGATGGCGATTTTGAAGATATCAGCGAAGTCGATAGTAAATTGATTAAGCTGGCTAAATTATTAGATGGTGTGATTGTGACAAATGACTATAACTTGAATAAGGTTTCAGAGTTCCAAAATGTCGCTGTTTTGAACATCAATGCTTTAGCGAATGCGGTGAAACCAGTTGTAATCCCAGGCGAAAACATGAACGTCCTAGTTGTAAAAGCCGGAACAGAGCGACAACAAGGAGTCGCTTATTTGGATGATGGCACAATGGTAGTGGTGGAAGATGGACAACATTATATGAATGAACACATCGAAGTTGTCGTAACAAGTGCCCTGCAAACGGCTGCCGGACGAATGATTTTTGCTAAACCGGCTCATTCTAGCCGCAACATTAAAGATGATTCACCTGAAAAGAAGTTAGACTACACAAATGAGAAAGCAGCAAAATAACAGTGTAGCTTTACTAAACAATGGATTGATTGTACAATTTGTGTTGAGTAGCAAATTGTACAATCAATCCATTTGCTAAATAAGCGGGAAAGAGGAACTATTATATGTCGAAAATTCGTGTGCGCTACGCACCAAGTCCAACAGGACACTTACACATCGGAAATGCCCGAACAGCCTTGTTCAATTATCTATTTGCTCGCCATAATGATGGAGAATTCATCATTCGGATCGAGGACACTGACTTAAAAAGAAATATCGAAGGCGGCGAAAAAAGCCAATTAGAAAACTTGGCTTGGTTAGGGATTGATTGGGATGAATCCCCTGAAAATCCTGGGAAATATGGTCCTTACCGTCAATCAGAACGACGCGACGTTTATCAGCCGTTAATTGATCAATTATTGATGAGCAATTTGGCATACAAATGCTACTGTACTTCTGAAGAGCTGGAGGCTGAGCGTGAAGCGCAACGTGCACGCGGCGAAATGCCTCATTATTCAGGCAAGTGTGCCAATCTAACACCTGAGGAACAAGCAGAAAAAGAAGCACAAGGTCTAGAACCAGTTATTCGCTTCCGTGTCCCTCGCAATACCAGCTTTACGTTTGATGATATGGTTAAAGGCGAGATCAGCTTTGAATCGGATAATGTCGGCGGCGACTTTATCATCCAAAAGCGTGATGGTATGCCAACATATAACTTTGCAGTAGCAGTAGATGATCATTTAATGAAAATCACGCATGTACTGCGTGGTGATGATCATATTGCCAATACACCAAAACAATTAATGATCTACGATGCCTTTGGTTGGCCGCGTCCAACATTTGGTCATATGACCTTGATTATCAATACTGAAACCGGCAAAAAACTAAGCAAACGTGATGAAAGCATTTTGCAATTTATCGAACAATATCGCGAATTAGGCTATTTGCCAGAAGCAATGTTCAACTTCATTGCTTTACTTGGCTGGTCGCCAGTTGGTGAAGACGAGATCTTCCCGCAAGATGAATTGATCAAGATTTTTGATACTGATCGTTTAAGTAAATCACCAGCAGCATTTGATCAGAAAAAATTAGAATGGGTCAATAACCATTACATCAAAGCGATGGATTTGGATAAATTAACTGAATTATGCTTGCCATATTTAATCAAGGCTGGTAAAGTCGAAGAAAATCCAACGCCTGAACGTAAGGATTGGGTGAAACGTGTAGTCAGCTTATATCAACCACAAATGAGCTACGCTGCGGAAATCACTGAAGTATCAAGTTTGTTCTTCCAAGATCATCTTGAACTAGACGATGCCGCAAAAGAAGTGTTAGCTGGCGAAGGCGTCCCAACTGTCTTAGCTGCCTTCAAAGCTCAGCTAGAAAGCTTAGAAACAGTTGACGCTGCTAACGTTTTGGCTTCAATTAAGGCTGTTCAAAAAGAAACAGGAATAAAAGGGAAAAACCTTTGGATGCCGATTCGTGTAGCTGTCAGTGGTGTGACACACGGACCAGAATTGCCAGAAACAGTTGAAATCTTAGGCAGAGAAAAAGCCCTAGCACATTTAGATCAAGTAATGTAAACACAAAGAAGAGAAGAAGTAGTAGGTGACGATTTTTCAGAGAGACTGCGGGTGGTGGAAGCAGTCAAATCAGCACTTATGAAATGCACCTCCGAGTGGTCTTAGCGATATGTAGCTAAGGACGTTTCACAGACGTTACCTGTTTGAGGCAGATACTGCAAACAAAAGTGGGACCACGTTAAAGCGTCTTTTGAGGAAACTCAAAAGACGCTTTTTTGCGAGTTACGCTTTTTGCAGTTTTGTGTTGTGCAAGGGTCAAATAAGGATTTTTAACTAAACTAACAGATGCGTAGTTTAGCGGAATCGTATGCGAAACGACTATAAGATCATTTTTCTGATTTTTGGAAAAATGAGTTCTTTAATTGGAGATAGCCTAATAGCAGGGAATTGGAAATGTGTTGAATGTTTTATGGATAAAAGTCTAAAAATAAAAAAGGAGTTGAGGTAAATGGGATGGTGGCAAGAAGCGATTGCAGCAGCGAAGAAAAATGATCCGGCAGTTAGGACTGGCTTAGAGGTTGTGCTTACATATCCAGGTGTTCACGCGTTGTTTTTTCATAAGTTTTCACATTTTCTCTATCGGCATCAGTGGTTTTTGTTGGCTCGAATCCATTCGCAATTTTGGCGTTTTTTAACGGGGATTGAGATTCATCCTGGTGCTAAGATCGCTCCTGGTGTTTTTATTGATCACGGAATGGGTGTGGTGATTGGTGAAACGGCAGAGGTTGAGCGAGATGTTGTGTTGTTTCATGGCGTAACATTAGGCGGAACAGGAAAAGATACTGGCAAGCGGCATCCCACTGTACGTCAAGGTGCTTTTATTTCGGCGAATGCTCAGATCTTGGGACCAATCGAAATCGGGGCAGGAAGTAAAATCGGTGCGGGGGCTGTTGTCTTAGAAGATATACCAGCGGATGCGACTGCAGTAGGTGTACCAGCAAAAGTAGCAAGATTACATGGAAAGAAGGTTCAACATGATTAAAATACACAATACGTTGACACGTGAAAAGGAAATTTTTAAACCAATCGAGGAAAATAAAGTCCGAATGTATGTCTGCGGACCAACTGTTTATAACTATATTCATATCGGGAATGCCCGTAGTACGATTGCATTTGATGTCATTCGTCGTTACTTTGAATATCGCGGCTATGAGGTGAATTTTGTATCGAACTTTACCGACGTTGATGACAAAATTATCAAAGCTGCGAAGGAGTTATCGATTACTGCACCAGAAGTAGCCGATCGTTTTATTGCAGCCTTTGAAGAGGATACTGCAGCGCTGAATGTAAAGCCAGCGACATTGCATCCGCGTGTAATCAATCATATTCCTGATATTTTAGCATTTATCGAGACCCTGATTGAAAAGGGCTACGCTTACGAAGCACATGGGGACGTCTATTACCGTACTCGGAAATTCGAACATTATGGCGAATTGAGTGATCAATCGATTGATGAATTAGAGGTTGGTGCGAGCCAACGGACTGGTGCGGAGCAAGCAATTAAAGAGGATCCATTGGATTTTGCCTTATGGAAAAGTGCGAAGCCGGATGAAATTTCTTGGGAGTCTCCTTGGGGTGAAGGACGACCAGGCTGGCACATCGAATGTTCAGTGATGGCGACAAAACACTTGGGAGACACGATTGATATTCATGGTGGTGGACAAGATTTGGAATTTCCTCATCATGAGAACGAAATTGCCCAAAGTGAAGCCAAAACAGGGCAACGTTTTGCGAACTATTGGATGCACAATGGCTATGTAACCATTGGAGAAGACGATGCGAAAATGAGCAAGTCGCTAGGAAACTTTGTAACTGTTCACGACTTAGTCAAAGAAATCGATCCTCAGGTTTTACGCTTCTTTATGGCAACGACACAATATCGTCGCCCGATTCGCTACAGTGAAGCAACCATGAAGGATGCTCAGGCCAATCTGCAAAAATTACGTACTGCCTTTGAAAATGCGGCCTTCCGTCAAGATACAGCGGAAGCAGCGTTGGCTGATGACCAAGAAAAAACGAGTGAGCTACAAGTGCTGAAGGATCGGTTTGTTGAAGAGATGGACGATGACTTCAATGCGGCCAATGGGATCACGGTTGTATATGAATTAGCAAAATGGCTGAACAATTACAGCGACCAAGAAAAAGTTTCAGCGGCGATTTTAACTGCGGCATTAGAAGAATTTACAAACATGCTGAATGTTTTTGGGATCGAATTCCAAACAGCTGGCTTATTAGATGAAGAGATTGATCAATTGATTGAAGAACGTAATCAAGCCCGTAAAGACAAAAATTTTGCTCGCAGTGATGAAATTCGCGACCAATTAAAAGAACAAGGAATTATTTTAGAAGACACCCCACAAGGCGTCCGCTGGAGACGAGCATAATGACAGACTATAAACAATTAAACGCATTGGCACTAGCATATGTTGGTGACGCAATCTATGAAACTTACGTACGGGATTATCTAGTCCGTGAGGGCCAGACACGTCCGAATAAGCTGCATCATATGGCGACTCATTTTGTTTCCGCCAAAGCCCAAGCAATGTTGATCCAAAAAATGCTCGATGATGGTATGCTGACAGAAGAAGAGCAGGGAATCTACCGACGTGGCCGAAATGCCAAAAGTTACACATCAGCAAAAAATACCGACATCATGACCTATCGTATGTCTACGGGTTTTGAAGCATTAATGGGTTATCTACACTTATTGGAACGAAAAGAGCGATTAGAAGAATTGATCGCATGGTGTTTAGAGAAAGCGGGCGAAACAAATGAAGGATAAGAAGCAGCGTCGAGGAAATGATCGACGGAATCAACGGAAAAATGATCGGTCTAAAGATCGCCGCAAAGAGACGGAAACAGTTGAAACAGAAGAGAATAATTTTGTTTTTGGTTATCATGCCAGTGTGGAGGCACTTCAAGCTGGTCGAGGCAATAAATTATTTATGCAAGAGGATGCGCGTGGAGACAAGATTGAACAGCTGAAAGCTTTAGCGAAGGAACAAGCGGTTCCGGTGAAGTGGGTACCTAAACAAAAACTGGATACATTAAGCGACGGCGGTGTTCATCAGGGAATCGTTTTAGGAATTACTCCTTATGAATATTTGTCCTTGGAGGACTTGTTAGCAAAAAATACTTCAGAAGCGGCGCCCTTCCTGTTGATTTTGGATAGTTTGGAAGACCCACATAATTTTGGCTCGATTTTGCGGACGGCCGATGCCAGTGGCGTGTCAGGCGTAATTATTCCAAAACATCGCTCAGTAGGTATTACACCAGTTGTGACGAAGGCTTCGACCGGTGCAGTAGAATACGTGCCGATTGCTCGAGTAACGAATTTGGCCCAAAGTATTAAGCAGTTAAAAGATGCAGGATATTGGATTTTCGGAACAGACATGGAAGGAACGGACTATCGTCAATGGAAGGTGGAAGGACCGATCGCTTTAATCATCGGTAATGAGGGCAAAGGGATGAGTGCTGGACTGAAAAAGGAAGTTGATGAGATGTTAACGATCCCTATGACAGGACATGTGCAGAGCTTAAACGCAGGAGTTGCTGCGGGTCTATTGATGTATGAAGTTTTCCGAAAGCGAAGTGAATTGTAATGAAAAGGCAATTGTTGATCGTTGACGGGTACAATATGATTGGTGCATGGCCTGAGTTGACCGCATTAAAAAACCAAGAGCGTTTAGAAGAAGCACGCGAAGCATTGCTATTTCGTTTGTCTAACTATGCTAAGTACCAAGGATTGGAAACAATTGTTGTTTTCGATGCGCAATTTGTTCCAGGAATTACCCAAAGCTACCAGAAGTATCAGCTGACTGTTGTTTTCACAAAAGAGGATGAGACCGCAGATAGTTATATTGAACGAATTGCTGGGGAATTGAATGATCGCTTGACTCAAGTAACGGTAGCAACGAGTGATCTTGCTGAACAATGGACCATTTTCTCGCAGGGGGCATTGCGAACTTCTGCGCGTGAGTTGTACAAGTCTGTCCAGCAAACCGAGGCTGTGATTACCGGGGATACAAAAGATACGCATTTTAAAAATTTTCGACGTAATTCCCCGTGGAATAATGAACAATTGCAAAAATTGTCACAAAAACTGGACGAATTAAGCAAAAAAAAATAAATTGATTGTCGACACCCCTCTCTGACTTATAAAGCGTGTATGCTTTTATTTGTTGAGAGGGGTGTAAAAATGAAAGAATCAACGCGTTATGAAAAAATTGATGGTGCCGCTTTTGAAGAAATGTTTAGTCAATATTTACCGATTGTCTATAGTATGCAATCCCGTTATTCGATTCGTGATTTTGATTTTGATGACTGGCTGCAGGAGGGACGAATCGCACTGAATGATGCCCTGCAGAGCTACTGTAAGGGTCGTGGAACAACGTTTGGCTTATACTACAAGATGATATTTGAAAATCGAATTCGTTCTCTCTTGCGTCGTCAGCAAGCTCAAAAACGATTTGCCCAACAACAGGCTGTATCAATGGATAAAGCTGATATGGAGGCTTTTGATGAACACTTTCAATATCATGAGTACATGGAAGAAAATCTATTTATTAGTGAGATGTTACTAGCTGGAGAAGTTCCACTGTCTTCATTAGAAAATCGGTCCTTGTATTACTATCTCAAGGGTGAGGAGCCCTCGACGATCGCTCAGCTTCTAAATGAATCAGAAAAGGCGATCCGTAACGCGTTGAATCGGGCAAAGAACAAATTAAAGAAAAAACTATATGATTTAGATGAATAAGGGCTGCATTCAGCTTAATAAGGTATAAAGTTGCATATTTTTTTATCTTATGATAACATTGAAAAGTTTTAGATTTGTGCTATAATGTATTTTGAGGTGAACTGTATGCCAACAACTTTAGCGTCTATCAAGAAAAACTTGGAAGACCGTATTGGTGCTCCGATTATGCTTGTTGCTCAGACGGGACGCAAGCGTCAAACGCAACGCAAGGGAATCTTAACTGAGACATATCCTTCCGTATTTGTGGTTGATTTGGACCCAGAAGAAAATTCTTTCGAACGTGTTTCATACAGCTATTCCGATGTATTGACTCGCACAGTAGAGATCGAATTTTTAACAGAAGCAATTTAAAAACCATGGAGCGTATGCTCCATGGTTTTTATTTGTCTTCGACGTTCTTTTGTGTTTCTTTAGCTGCTTTATTTTGTTCAACTAAAAGATCACGAATATCTGCTAAATATTCTTCAGCTGTCGGTACTGGTACCTCTTCTTCTTTTTCTTCTTTAGAAATACTACTTTTTGCTTTGTTTGCAGCTTTAACAATCAGGAATAAAACAAAACCAGTAATAATAAAGGTGATCAATGCACTAATTACATCACCAAACGCAAAGGTCACGCCTTTAACTGGTTTCCAATCCAAAACGGACATCGCCTCGTTCAAATCTTTTCCTTTCGTAAACAATGACACGATCAGCCCAACCAACGGTGTAATTAATCCATTAACAATATTTGTCACAATTGCAGTAAATGCAGTACCGATTACAACACCAACAGCAAGATCAATGACATTGCCTCTCATCAAGAAATCTTTAAATTCTTTAATCATAGGGTCTTCCTCCTTATTTGCAAATTGTATACCATCCAACGTTTTACTATCTTCTTATCAGATAAGCTTTTCCAAATATACTTTCCTTTTTACGATAGACATCACTTCGTATAATCAAAAAACAGAAATGGAGCCAGCGAAGTTGGATGAGAATTTTTCCTTAATTTTTAGTATAGCGAAAGAAGAAAAAAATTTGAAATAAAACAGACTATCGGTCAGCGCAGATTTCGAATCTTGGAGCTCGCCTGTGCTATAATTAGCTTTAGTGATAAAGACAAAGGAAGACCCTTTTTTCGTTTTTTTAGAAGTATTGGGGAGGGTTCCTTTTAGCGGAGAATATCTAGCTTGAAAATCAAGCCTATTTTTCTTTGAAAAAAATAATTGATTAGCATAAAAAAGGAGCTTTGTAATGATCGAACTTAAGAAGGGCGTGCGGCTGCACGTTATTGCGACAAAGAAATACAAAACAATTCAAATCTACGGGCGCTTTACCACCCGTTTAACCAAAGAAATCATGACTAAACGAGCCCTTTTGGCGAACTTATTGGAGACCAATTCTTTGCGCTATCCAGATCAAACCAAATTGAGCGGACAATTAGCCGAGCTTTACGGTGCCAGTTTCGGGTTGAATGTTGGACGCAAAGGGAATCTGCATTGGTTAGACATTGGTTTAGGCATTGTCAATGGAAAATACGTTGATGATCCAAAGCTGTTACCAGCCGCAATGGATTTTTTGAAGGAGATTCTATTTTACCCTAATATCCAGGATGGAAAATTCGATGAACAAACGTTTCAGCTGGAAAAAGAAAATTTGCAAAGCTATATCGAGACATTGCAGGAAGACAAGCAGACAATGGCTTCCTTAAAGATCAAAGAGACCTATTTTACGGATGAGGCGCAAAAATTACCAAGCTTTGGTACAGTAGATGATTTAGAGAGTGAGACAAACGAAGGTCTTGCGGCATATTATCAGGAGATGATTACACAAGATCAAGTAGATTTATTTGTGATTGGTGATGTGGAGGAAGCGGAAATAGCCGAGCTGTTCAAAGAGCTGCCTTTTGCCGAGCGAAAAGAAAGCTTCCCGGCTATTTATTATTATCAAGCCAGTGATAATGTGATTCGCGAACAGCAAGTTCAAGAAACGGTGACACAAGGGAAATTGAATCTGGCGTATTCAACCGATGTTTATTACGAAGATACTGACCGTTTTGCACTGCTGGTCTTTAACGGCTTGTTCGGCGGGTTTCCTCATTCGAAATTATTTATGAATGTCAGAGAAAAGGCAAGCTTAGCTTATTATGCTTCAAGCTCTTTTGATACATTTCGTGGTTATTTGCAGGTGCAAACGGGAATCAATAGCGACAATCGTCAGAAAGTTTTACGTTTGATTGAAGAACAGCTGCTAGAATTACAAGCTGGTAATTTCACTGATTTGGCTTTCCAGCAAACGAAAGCGATGTTGAAAAATCATTACTTACTAGGCTTAGATAGTATGCAAAATGCGATCGAGACGACTTACTTGGCGCAGTGGTTGCCGCAAAGTAAATTAACAGACGAAGAATGGCTGAGACGTTTAGCTGCTGTGACACCAAAAGATGTACAGAAAGTCGCGAAAAAAATTCGTCTGCAGGCGATCTTCTTTTTAGATGGAGGACAACAGAATGGATAAAGTAGCCTATCAAAAAATCAACGAAACCTTATACAAGGAAATTTTGCCAAATGGCTTAACGGTCTATTTGTTGCCAAAGGCTGGATATCACAAGACGTATGGCCTATTTAGCACCAATTACGGTTCGATCGACAATGAGTTTATCCCACGTGGCGGAACAGAGTACATCAAAGTTCCTGATGGGATCGCTCACTTTTTAGAACACAAGATGTTTGAAAAGGAAGATGGCGATGTGTTTCAAAAGTTTGGTGAGCAAGGGGCATCGGCAAACGCCTTTACCAGCTTTACTCGCACAAGCTATCTATTTTCGACGACTGATCAATTGGAATTGAATTTAGGAACTTTGCTAGATTTTGTGCAAGCTCCGTATTTTACGGAAGAGTCTGTGCAAAAAGAGCAAGGAATCATTGGGCAAGAAATTCAAATGTATCAAGATGATCCGGGGTGGCAGCAGTTTTTCGCTATTTTAAAAAATATGTATCCGAAGCATCCTCTGCATATTGATATTGCAGGAACGATTGATTCGATTGCAGAAATTACAGCCGAAGATCTATACACGTGCTACAATACGTTTTATCATCCCAGCAATATGACGCTATTTGTCGTGGGAAATCTGGAGCCGGAAGCCTTAATGGCCTTCATTCGGGAAAACCAAGCAAAGAAAACTTTTGAAGCGCCAGAACCGATCCAACGCCGGTTTCCACAGGAATCACCTGATGAAATCATTAAACGCAGTGAAGAAAAGATGCCAATTACAATACCGAAAGCAATTGTCGGGATCAAAGGTTTGGCAGAATTACCAAAAGACAATAAGGAACGTCTGATCTTCAAAATTTCGATGGACCTTTTATTCCAAATGCTATTAGGGACGACTTCACAAAACTATTTACGCTTATATAATGAGGGGTTACTAGACGACAGCTTTGGCTACGAATTTTCATTAGACCGCAGCTTCCATTTTGCGGATTTTGGCGGCGATAGTGAAAATCCGCAAATGCTAGCAGATCGCTTGACGGAGATTTTACTGCATTTTGACAGCGATCCAGAAGTTAATGAGAAAAATCTGACGCTTTTGAAGAAAAAAATGTTAGGAAAATATTTCCAATCTTTGAACTCATTAGAGTATGTTGCCAATCAATTTACCCAGTCATTGTATGGTGAATGGACGCTGTTTGATATGCCCGAAATCATTCAAGAAATCGAATTGACAGATGTTTTGGCTGCGGGTAAATTATTCATCAAAGAAGAAGCCTTCACGCGATTTTATATGGAGAAGAATATTCCTAGTTAAAAAAGTATTAGTAAAAAGGAGGGATAGAATGCCTTATGCGTTAGTAATGGGGGCGAGCGGGGATATCGGTCAAGCTGTTTGCGAAAAACTAGCGGAGCAAGGCTGGTCCCTCTATTGCCACTATAATCAACAAAAAGAAAAAGTTTTAAATTTCGTTTCAGACTTACAGAAACGTTATCCTCAGCAAGATTTTTTTATGGTATCCTTAGACATGTTGAAGGAAACAGAAGTTCCGAGCTTTCTTGAACACTTATTTCAAGTGGATGGGATTGTTTTTGCCTCAGGCTTTACTTTTTACGAGTTGCTGCCAGAGACGAAAGCAGATCAAATGGATGCGTTATGGCAAGTTCATTTGAAAACACCGCTACTTTTGTTACAGAGTTTGCAGGAGAAATTGGCAAAAAATGGAAATGGCCGTGTCGTATTTATCGGATCAGTTTATGGACATCGTGGAAGCAGCATGGAGACCGTCTATAGTGCTGTAAAGGGCGCGCAAGAAGCGTTTGTAAAAGCTTACGCCAAAGAGGTCGCAACTTTAGGAATCACTGTTAATGTCGTGGCACCTGGTGCTGTCCAAACGAAAATGAATGATAATTGGGAGCCGCAAGAGCTGACAGAGTTGATTTCGGAAATTCCTTTAGGACGATTGGCTGACCCCAAAGAAATCGCCGCAGCCTGCAATTACTTATTTTCAAAAGAAGCTAGCTATACCACAGGCATTGTATTGCCTGTTACGGGCGGCTGGTTGGAATAGGAACGAAGATATCAATTCTTTGCCTAACTTTAAATAGGAAAAAAAGTATGATAGACGTGATGAAAAACTAAGATTATTTTCTTAATAAGATAATCTCACTAATATGAATTAGGAGTAGAGAACCAAGTGGCTAGTATTAATATTGGAGAAACACTACGTAAAGCCCGGATCGATAAAAAAATCAGTTTAGATGAGCTGCAGCAACGCACAAAAATCCAAAAACGTTATTTGCTGGCAATAGAAGAAAATGACTTCCATGAATTGCCTAGTGATTATTATTTGCGGACATTTATTCGTCAATATGCAGATGAGGTCAAACTTGACGGTAATTATTTGATTGATGTTCTGGATGGTAAGGATCGTCCGATGCCGACTTATCCTGAATTAGAAACCGTTGATGGACTGAGAAAAAATAAGCATGTTGAAAGTCCGACGCGGGCTCGTTTTAAAGCGACCTTGCCGATGATTCTGTTGGGATTGGTGGCACTAGCGATTATTTCGGTGGTCGGTTATATGACTTGGCTGGATCATCAAGAAACCGCAATTATTCCAGAAAATAGTTCCGTTCAAGTTGAACGCTCAGATGTCTCATCATCCGTGGCAGAAAAAGTTTCATCTTCACAACCGAAACCAGTGGAATCCTCAAAAGAGCCAGAAAAACCAAAAATGGCCTTCACGATGGAAAATAATACGACGAACGCGGCGACGATGAAAGTGGAGCATGCGGAAAAACCGTTAAAAATTAGTTTCACTGGAACAGAACGCGTATGGGTCGGTGTCCAAGTCAATGGCGCGTTGACGTATCAGAAGACCTTGGAGAAAGGTGAATCTGAAACAACTGAGCTTCCTGCTGATACGGCTCAAGCAGTGATCACTGTTGGCATGGCAAAATACGCAGAAGTAAAAATCAACGATCAAGCCCTTGATTTCCAACCTGGGAACTCGTTGTTGCAAAAGAATATTACGTTGAATATTGCCTACGCATCTTAGGGCTGTGTTTAAATTGAATTAGGAGGAATTCATAATGAATTTACCAAATAAACTGACTGTCATTCGGATTTTCATGATTCCAATCTTTATGATCGTCGTCTTAGCTCCGTGGGATTGGGGCACATTGCAGGTTGGTAATACTGATTTAGCAGTGACTCAACTGGTGGGTGCGATTATTTTCGCGATAGCCAGCTATACCGACCATCTTGATGGGAAAATTGCTCGTCGCGATGGCTTGGTCACCAACTTCGGAAAATTCGCAGATCCTTTGGCAGATAAGATGCTGGTGATGACGGCGTTTATTATTTTAGTCGAACAAGGAAAAGCCCCTTCTTGGGTAATTGCTATTATTGTTTGTCGCGAGTTGGCGGTAACGGGGTTACGTTTATTGATTGTTGAACAAGGCGGCGGTGTTATGGCAGCTGCAATGCCAGGGAAAATTAAGACTGCGACACAAATGGTCGGAATCGTATTGCTTTATTTAAACAATGTGCCATTTAACTTTATTGGCATCCCAATGGATCAAATTATGTTGTATATCTGCTTATTCTTTACCGTTTATTCAGGTTATGACTACTTTGCTAAAAACACAGCGATATTTAAAGGTTCAATGTAAAAAATCAAAATTACGGTCAGTAGGATAGGAAAATCTATCTTACTGGTCGTTTTTTCTGTTTTTTCTGTTGTACTTTCTGTTATAGTGGAGAAAAATTGCGTATCTTAGAAAGAAGAGGAATAAATGAAAGCAGAAATTATTGCCGTGGGCACAGAGCTCTTATTAGGACAAGTCGTGAATACCAATGCAACATTCTTGTCAGAAAAGCTAGCGGATATGGGAATTGAGGTTTATTATCACACCGTTGTAGGGGATAATCCGCAGCGTTTAGAAGAGTTACTGCAATTAGCAGATACACGTAGTGAATTGATTATCTTGTGCGGCGGCTTAGGACCAACGGATGACGATTTAACGAAAAATGTTTTGGCCGAGCACGTCGGAGTGCCATTAGTACAAAATCAAGCAGGATTAGAAGCCCTTAACAGCTTCTTTATCCAACGACAAAGTACGATGACGCCGAATAATTTACGTCAGATCGAAACATTGCAAGATGGGATTCCGTTACCGAACCGTACTGGCTTAGCCATTGGTTGTTTATATAAAGGCAAGAAAAACAATTATATCTTATTGCCAGGACCACCAAGCGAATTAAAGCCAATGTTCTTGGAACAAGCCCGACCATTGTTAGAAAAAGAATTTCCAACAACGGAAAAGCTTACTTCTCGGGTACTGCGTTTCTTCGGAATCGGAGAATCGAAATTAGTGACCGACTTAGCGGAGATGATTACACACCAGTCTAATCCCACAATCGCACCTTACGCAAAGCCAAACGAGGTGACTTTGCGGATCACAGTGAAAACAGAGGATGAGATCTCAGCAAATGCTTTATTAAATCAAACAGAAGCCGAGATCATGGCAAAAGTCGGCGAGTTCTTTTATGGTTATGGAGAAGAGAACAGCTTAGTCGAAGTTGTGGTGAACTTGCTGAAAGAAAAACAGCTGAGTATCACAGCAGCAGAAAGCTTAACTGCTGGTGAATTTCAAGCGACGTTAGGTACGATTCCTGGCGTCTCTGAGGTCTTTCCAGGGGGATTTGTCACATATTCCGAGACAACTAAAGCAAGCTTTCTAGGTATCAATCCGATGCTGCTAGAAAGTGTCGGCGTGGTGAGTGAAGAATGTGCGAAGGAAATGGCAGAAGCAGCTTTGCGTTTAGCAGAAACAGATTTTGCTCTGTCCTTTACCGGAGTGGCGGGTCCTGACGAGCTGGAAGGAAAACCTAAGGGAACGGTTTATATTGCGTTGGCTCAAAAAGATGGTGAGACGTTGATTAGTGAAAATCATTTTACTCGGGATCGTTCGTATGTCCGCCATAGCTCCGTCATGAAGGGCTTAGACATGGTACGGCGAGCAATTCTAAACAAAAGTTAAAAAAGCGAATGTTTGTTCGTTTTTTGCTTGCTTTTTTGATTTCAAACCGATAAACTAGGGATATTGAAAAAGCAATAATGATGTGTAAAGCATATTGATTATAAGAAATAGGGAGGATCAGCTATTGGCAAATGATCGCAAGGCAGCCTTAGATGCTGCAATGAAGAAGATTGAAAAGAATTATGGTAAAGGTTCGATCATGAAATTAGGAGAAAAGGTCGATCAGCAAATCTCAACAATTCCAAGCGGTTCTTTGGCATTGGACGTTGCGTTAGGTGTTGGTGGATACCCTCGTGGACGAATCATCGAAGTATATGGTCCAGAAAGTTCTGGTAAAACAACGGTTGCACTGCATGCGATTGCAGAAGTTCAAAAACATGGCGGGACGGCAGCTTTTATTGATGCCGAGCACGCATTGGACCCTCAATACGCACAACGTCTAGGTGTAAACATTGATGAATTGCTGCTATCACAACCAGATACTGGGGAACAAGGCTTAGAAATTGCAGATGCTTTAGTTTCAAGTGGTGCAGTCGATATTATCGTTATTGACTCGGTGGCCGCGCTAGTCCCCCGTGCTGAAATCGATGGCGAGATGGGTGATGCGCACGTTGGTCTGCAGGCTCGTTTGATGTCACAAGCATTGCGCAAGCTGTCAGGCTCTATCAACAAAACAAAGACTATTGCCGTCTTCATTAACCAAATTCGTGAAAAAGTCGGTGTTATGTTTGGTAATCCTGAAACAACGCCTGGTGGACGTGCATTGAAGTTCTACGCAACCGTTCGCTTAGAAGTACGTCGTGCGGAGCAATTGAAAAATGGAACGGATATCGTTGGTAATCGTACCAAGATCAAAGTCGTTAAGAATAAAGTAGCGCCACCATTCAAGGTAGCTGAAGTTGATATTATGTATGGCTTCGGAATCTCGCAAGAAGGCGAATTGTTAGATATGGCTGTGGAACAAGACATCGTCGACAAGAGCGGTGCTTGGTATGGCTATAAAGAAGATCGGATTGGACAAGGTCGCGAAAACGCTAAGAAGTATTTGGCGGATCATCCAGAAATGATGGCAGAAGTTGCGACACGTGTACGTGCAGCTTATGGTATCGGTGAAGAAGGCGATGTGACGGAAGCTGAAGAAGCGGGTCAGGAAGAATTGCCTTTAGATGAATAAAAAACAAATCAACACTAATGATGAGGCATATTTGTCCGGTCATTAGTGTTTTTTTGCGGACTATTTTACAGCGGATCAAAGTGCTTTATTGTTGAATCTGGCAAAAGAGAAATAAAGTTGACACGCTATCAGACAAACATTAGAATAAAGTTGTGTGACTCTCACACATATGCAAGTAGGCATATTGATAATTTGACATTCGTTTATCAAAAAACTACAGATAGGTAAATAAGATAGTACGGAGGTGGATTTAATGTTAGTTCCTATTCTCCTCGCTATCATCGGTTTAATTGTCGGTCTTGGTTTGGGTTTCATGGTCGCAAAAGCACGCCATGAAAAAGAAATTGATGGGGCACAAAACACAGCTAGAGGGATCATTACGCATGCAAATAAAGAAGCGGAAACCTTGAAGAAAGAAGCTTTGTTGGAAGCCAAGGAAGAAAACCAGCAGTATCGCGCACAAGTTGAAAGTGAGTTGAAAGAAAGCAGACAAGAATTAAAATCACAAGAAAATCGCTTGCTTCAAAGAGAACAGACTTTAGATCGTAAAGATGATTCTCTAGAGAAGCGTGAGCACTCACTGGAAGAAAAAGAAACAAAGATCAGTGCTAGACAGCAATTAATTGACGAGCGAGAAAAAGATGTAGAACAACTGATTAATGAACAACAAACAAAATTGGAACAGGTTGCTTCTTTAACGAAGGATGAAGCGAAAGAAGTAATTATGAAGAGAACCGAAGAGGAATTGAACCATGAGTTAACCGTTATGGTCAAGGAATCTGAGCAACGTGCCAAGGAAGAAGCTGATCGCAAGGCGAAGAATCTTTTAGCGATGGCGATTCAACGCTGTGGTGCGGATGCTGTTTCTGAAACGACTGTTTCGGTGGTTACATTGCCAAATGATGAGATGAAAGGTCGCATCATTGGACGTGAAGGCCGTAATATTCGAACATTAGAAACATTGACGGGGATCGATTTAATTATTGATGATACACCAGAAGCGGTTGTTTTATCCGGCTTTGATCCAATCAGACGGGAAATTGCTCGGATGACGTTAGAGAAATTGATTCAAGATGGCCGGATTCATCCGGCACGGATCGAAGAAATGGTTGAAAAATCTCGCAAAGAAATGGATGAACGTATTCGCGAATACGGGGAACAAGCGGCCTTTGAAGTTGGTGCGCATACCCTACATCCAGATTTGATCAAGATTTTAGGTCGTTTGCATTTCCGTACCAGCTATGGTCAAAACGTGTTGAATCACTCAATTGAAGTAGCGAAATTAACCGGTGTGTTAGCTGCAGAACTTGGTGAAAACGTTCAATTAGCGCAACGCGCAGGATTGCTTCATGATATTGGTAAAGCACTAGACCACGAGATTGAAGGGTCTCACGTTGAAATTGGCGCTGAATTAGCCGCGAAATATCGTGAAAATCCGGTCGTGATTAATGCAATTGCCTCTCACCATGGAGATACAGAAGCAACTTCAGTGATATCTGTTTTAGTAGCCGCTGCCGATGCAGTGTCAGCTGCTCGACCAGGTGCGCGGAGTGAATCTTTAGAAAACTATATCCGTCGTTTAGAAAACTTAGAAAACATTTCAAATAGTTTTGATGGAGTTGATTCTAGCTTCGCAGTTCAAGCCGGACGTGAAGTACGTGTTATGGTCAAACCAGAAGAAATTTCTGATTTGGATTCTGTTCGTTTGGTTCGCGATATCCGTCGCAGAATTGAAGACGAATTGGATTACCCCGGACATATTAAAGTAGTGGTTATTCGTGAGACACGAGCAACCGACTATGCAAAATAATTACAAGGTGCTAAATTCCTTTATATCAAGGGGTTTAGCGCTTCTTTTTTTGTTTTGACCATACTTTTGACCATAGTATTTAAAAGTTGATGTATTTCGCGAATTTTTCAGCAGATTTTTCTTGCTGATTTTTTGTTACGTGGGAGTAAATTTCGAGGGTTGTTCTGGCGTTGCTATGACCTAATCTATATTGAACTTCTTGAATGGACAAGCCCGCTTCAAACAGAAGGCTGCAATGTGTGTGTCTAAGTCCATGAACTTTTATATCTTCAAAATTGTTAGCTTTACATATTCTAGCTAAAATGCGGTTTATTCTTGCGTGATCTAGAATTTGATTAGACTTGCTAGAAAAAACCAATTGATTGGGAGCTAAGGAATTAATACCATAACTCAATAAATATTTTCTTTGATCGATTCGCCATTTTTTTAAAATTTTGATTGTTTCGTTGTCTAAGGAGATTCGGCGATTCGAACTATGACTTTTAGGATCGGTAATTATAGGGCGACCATTATAATTTCTTGCTGATGTTTTATTAATGTCTAAGGTTTTATTATCGAAATCTATATCGTTCCATGTTAATGCTAAAAGTTCTCCTTTACGTATTCCTGTAAAAGATAGAAGTCTAAATAAAGGATATGTTAAAGGGTAACTATCCTCAGAGCAACATTTTAGGAATCGTTCAAGTTCTTCCTTTTCGAAGAATTTCTTTTCTTTGATTACCTCCTTCTTTTTCTTTGGAACAGGCACATGTTCCATAGGGTTATCATCTATAAGACGTAGTTCTTTTGCGTAGTCAAAGACAGCCGATGTGTAAGAACGAATAGCTTTGTAAGTTTTGTACTCCTGATACCATTCATTAACAATATTTTGGCAATAAGGAATATTAATCTTGGAAATTCTTTTTTCTTTAAAATGTGGCAGTATATTGCTTTGGAAGATAGTATACACTCTACTGTATGAACTTTCTTTCACTGTATTTTTGTAACTTTTGAGCCATTTGTCAGCAACTTCTCCAAAAGTCATATTTGATTGCGGCGTGTACTTATTATCTTTAGCTTGAAGTTCCAACTTTGCTAAAGCTAGTTTTGCCTCCTTTTTTGTTTTAAAACCTCTTTTTGTTGTGTACTGCTTTTTTCCAGTTAAGGGATTAATACCTAGATATGTTTTGAAATACCATGCTTTATCTCCGTTTTTCTTCTGGTATTGTTTTATCATTGCCATGTGACTCACTCCTCTTATTTTCGTTTATGGAATTTCCAGTTCTGCCATAGAATCATCAAAATTTTCTACATAGTCATTTTCAGCAAAAAAATCTAACCATATTTGATACCCATTAAATTTAGGAACACCTTTGTGTGTTTTGATTTGCTCGTAGGCGTTTTTCACAACATCAGCCCACATTGACTCTACTTGACGCTCCATTTGTTTATCAGTCCACTTTTTTGTTTTTCCGGTTCTCTTTTTATTCTTTTCTTTTCGTGACTCCATAGCCTTAATAATAAAGATTTCATGCCCACGAGTATTTTGTTCTAACCATTCTTTGAATTCTTGGTGTTGCATTTTTATTGCTCCTTTCGAATGTATGTTCGGTAAAAATGATAAAAAATTAATAATAGCTTTAATAGCTATTTATAGATACCTTATTAATTCGTGAGGTAAACCCAAATAATCCATAATTTGAAACTCTGTTAATCCATTTAAGTCATCTTTGTCTTGCATATAAATTAATAGTTTCATAGCGAGAGAATTTGCTTCACACTCCATTTTGGAAATAAATGAATCCAAACCAACTGATCGATAAAATGGGGTAGTAGAACCTCCATGCATTTTTATATGACTAAATTCATGAAGGATGACGAATTTTTGATACCATTCGGGCCAATTCACATTCACAATAATTGTGTGACAACGATGACTAGTTAGAGTGCAACCACCCGTTTCATCATCTAAATCTGCATAAAGTAATTTGCAATGAGCCTCTCGTATTAATTCATAGACGTTGAAGGGCCGATATTTCTTAATAATTTTATCAAACGCATCGTCTACGTAGTAACTCATATAGGGCCCTCCTAACTAGTCTCTATAATCTTTACGGGTGAATTTTTGTTTTGCTTCTTCTTTGTTCATCTCCATTGCAGTACGAATAGCTATCAATAGACGATCTTTTTGATCTTTCGTAGCTGGCTCACCGTAGAAGTTCAAATTTTCCCCGTTAGCAATCCCCTCTATTAATTCTTCTGCCTGAATAGCGATATCTTTTTTCTCTTTGTCAGACAATTCATAGTATTTCTTTTTCTCAGTTCGACCTAGTAGATAGTCAGTGGAAACATCGAAGTAATCAGCAACTTTTTGCAGTTTGTCGGATGCAGGACTGGTTTTATCCCATCGGTATATAGAGTTCTCACCAATTCCAATATTTGCTGCAAGTTCTTTAATAGTTACGTCTCTTTGTTTAGCTAGTAGTTTTATTCTGTCTAAAGTATTCATAAAAATCACCTTTCAAGGAAAAGAGCACACTAAATAAAATATCTACCGAAAACGGTTGACAACTACCAAATTAGATAGTATACTCAGTTCAGGATATAAGAAATGAGCAAAAATTAAGATATAAAAAAGTAATAAATCTTGGCGGATTTAGAATGCTTATTTCTGTATGTCTATAGTACCACATGTGGTAGATTTGTCAATTGTTTTTATCAAAAAAGATTGGAGGTGTACGCATTATGGTTTCGATTGTTGCCAATATAAAAAGTATAGCAAAAGAAAAAGAACTTACCATCAAGCAAATTGGTAAAGATTCGGGAGTGGGTGCAAATGCTATTTATAGGTGGGATAAGCAAAATCCTAACTTAGCTAGTCTAAAAAAAGTATCAAATTATTTGAATGTACCGATTGAAGAATTATTAGATGAAAAACAGGAGGTATAACCATGAAGACTGTTCAAGTCAACAACGAGTTTTTTATACCAGATGAAATTTTACATCAAATTGCTGATATTACCGCTGATATTGTTCTTGAAAAAATTAAAGATCAGTTGGATATCTGGGATAAGATAATCGATTTGCCGCCAGCACCTAATAAATCACAAATCATGAAGACGTTAGGAATTGGGAACGATACCTTGAACTTTCTTATCGCGAACGGAGCAACACCAATGGTGTGGGGAGAGAATACAGTTCGGATCGAACGATCTGATCTTAGAAAGGCATTCGAGAAAACAAAAATAGCTATGTAAAGGAGGCAACAGCATGAATGAAATTAGCGAGACTTTCGACTATTCAATAGTGGATGATAGGACTGCTAGTTTTCTCAAAGCAAAAGAACAAGAAATGAGAGCGATCGTTTTGAATGGAGCAGTTCAACTTGGAGATAAACTGATTGAAGCTCAGGAAAAGCTCGCAAAGTACAACAATGGAACGTTTGAAAAATGGTTCAAGTCTTTAGGGCTGAAAAAGACAACGGCATATAACTATATAAACCAAGCGCAATTCGTTCATCAAATGAACGAATCGGAACAAATCAATATTTTCCAAGAACTTCCAATGACTTTAAGAACAGAAGTTTCTAAACCTTCCGCTCAACCTGAAGCAGTTGAGTTAGTTTTATCCGGCGACATCAGAACCACAAAGGAATATCGTGAGCTTGAAAAGAAACTCAAAAAGAAGGATGAACAAATCAACAACCTCTCAGATGTGATCAATGACATGAGTGTTCAACAACCAAAAGTCATTGAAAAGAAAGTCGAAGTGGAAAAGATACCAGAGGATTATCAAAAACTCAAAGTAAAAGCTTCTGAAGTTGATGAGCTTGTCCAACGCAATAAAAAAACTGAAGAAGAGCTTCGGAAGTTACGGGTTGAACGTCAAGAAGTAGAAGAAAAATCAGCGAAATACGATAAGTTGTCAAAAGCAATTGAGCAGGCTGAGGGAAAGCTTTCCAGCACGCAACAACTTATACATGACTATAAGAAGCTATCTGACTTAATAGAAAAATCAAACGAGTTCATTACTTTATCCGGTGGTTTGGTCTATTTAGATTTATCAAGCATTTTTGACCACGATAGTTTAGCGAAAAGAGAGTTTGATTTTATGATTGAAAGACTTGAAAGATTTGTAAACGATCTTAAAGCGGTTGGAACAAGTGAAATTTTGGAAGGGGAGATCATTAATGAGTAATCAGTTAATGGAGTTGGAACAAACACTAAAAAATCAATTGATACTAGTTGAAGAAATGCGCTCTATGAAAGATGACGTTTCAGACATGAAAGTTGATATGGACCATAAGTTTGAGCAGACCTCAACTTTGTTAAAAAAAGTATCGGATAGTATTACGGTAAATGAGGCAGAATGTTTGGCATTACAATCAATTGTTGGTAAGAAGGCGAGTGCTTTCACGAGAATATATTTTATAGACTCGGAAAGATGTTCATACAATTTAGAAATGGCCAAGCATGGTCAATTTCAACGAGTACTTTGGTCAAGGCTAAAACATCATTTTGGGGTGCGAAAGTATGTTTTGATCCGCAGAGTGGATTTTGATAAGGCGGTAGCTTTTTTAGAAAATATTAGTTTCTCAGATTTAACAGCTAAAGAAATTCGAATGACACCAAAACAGTTAGAAATTATTGAATTAGAGAAAGGAAATAAAGAAAATGAATAAACTAGAAGAATTATGGGGTAAGCAGGGACAAGTTTTTTCAGAAATTGATTTTGTTTTAGATGCGTTCATACAAGGTACTCCGATTTTCAAAGATATGACGGACAAGTTTCCTACCATTGAATCATTTATTGGTGGTTCAATTTTAGAAACAGCTGACGGATTGTCAGGATATACGACACAAGGAGAAAACGGCGAGACAATTTTCATTCAGTTCTTTTCAGAAGGAAAGCGGTTAAACACTTACTTAAAAAACAGTAAAGTGATGAAACAGCAATTCCTAGTTATAAATAAAGATTTAGACACACCTACTAAGTGTCTTGATCATGTATCTAAGTTGGTTCAAGAGCTAAAAACAATCCAAAAAGAACTTGACGAGCTGGAAGAGGAGTAGATCGATGAATAAAAAAATCAATCTCATTTTAGTCGCTTTTTTGCTCGGCGGTGTCGCTACCTTCCTACCTATGCTACTGAAAATATGTTTGTTTGTCGGAGTTGGATTGCTGCTGTTTATGAAGTATGACGAATGGGAATATAGCCAAAGGAAGGGAGCGGAAAAATGAATAAAGGAGAACAGACGAAACAATTATCAAAAGCAGCTTCATTAATTGATTTGAGCGTTAATTATTTATCCTGCTTGGGTTTTCAAATAGTACGAGGTGACAATGAATCCATTATCTATTCCTTATCAAATGAACAAGGACTTGATCATTTGATGGATAATCTGGAAGAGGTAAGCGAATCAATTAAACAAATATCTAAACATATTGATGAATCGGAGGAATAGAAAATGAGTAGTAACGAATCACCATATCTAAAATACGGGCTGGGCTTTGAAGAAGATGAAAGAGTAATTGGAAGTGAACCGTTTCATCGAGATGTTCTTGATTTAGCAGAATATTTACTAAAAAAGTATCCCAAGGAACGAGTAAGCATTATGCATTATATGTTTCAGATTGGTTTTAATTGCGGTAAGCGTTCAATGGTTGATAAACCTGGACTAGATGAAGTTCTTAAAGAAGCTGAAATATTTTGCAGTAACATAAACACCATTGTGATTGAGATGGAGCAAATCGCACACAGTATGGATTTCGCGTTAGAACATATCGAAACATTGGATACAAAGAATGGAGAACACATAAAGGCTGCTAGTCTATTAGAAGTTTTGATAAGGGGTCTATCAAATAGTCGTGAAATAAGCGCGGATTTAGTTATGCTTTTTGAGCAATTCATTTTCAAAACTAAACAAAAAAATAAGCCTACCTCGTCTGCAAACGAAGTAAGCGAAGAAAAATAAAGCTAGTATTTCGTAAATATTACCATGACAACAGCAAGTAATGCAACAAATGAAATAGAAAGTAAGTAGGTGGAGGCATGGATAAAAATAGTCTTAAGCAAGAAGATTTACTAGCTAAAGGATATGGGATGATTCCCAAGCTAGTAATGAAGGATGCGAAATTATCCGTTGAGGCAAAAGCAATTTATGCATATCTGTGTTCATATTGCGGTGCAGGAGACACAGCGTTTCCGGCTATTGATTTGATTTGTCACGATTTAACAATAAGCGAGAAAAGATTTCAACGTCATATGAAGCAACTCAAGGATTCTAACTATGTGCGAATTGAACGTAAAAGAACTGAGAATGGATTTAGTAACAATATCTATACACTGCCTAAAACTGTATCGGTACAAAACGTACCGGTACAAAGCGTAAGGGTACAAGGCGTACCGGTACAAAATGTACCCACTAATATTAACAGTCTTAAAAGTAACAGTCTTAAAAGTAACAGTGATAATAAAAACCATATGTCGAGCAAGCCCGACCCGATCCCTTATTCAGACATTATTAATTACCTGAACGAAAAAACTGGCAGATCTTTCAAAGTAACCGAGAAATGGAAGAGTCTTATCAAGGCACGGTGGAATGAAGGCCAGCGGTATGACGAGTTTATCAAGGTCATTGACAATAAAGTAGCCGAATGGCTAGACAACCCAAAAATGAACAAATACCTAAGACCAGAAACACTCTTTTCAAATAAGTTCGATGGTTACTTGAATGAACAACATCCAGCGAAAGAAGAAAGAACCTCAAATAGTACGGTGGTGTTCTAAATGGATTTCCCATTATTGAATGAGTTGAAAGAAACAAAAGAAATTTGTCCGGAACACGGTAAGCCTTTCGTTCAGTTGAGAACCTTAAAACCGTTTTGTACTGAATGTAGGAAACAACAGCTTATAGAGGCGGAACAAGAAGAAGGAAAGCAAGCATCCATGAGACACCTAAGGCGGCGAACGATTGAAGTTCTGAAAACTGATTCAATTGTCGGTGATCCCAAGTTATGGACCACATCTTTTGATAACTATGTTCCCGATGGACAAGAGTCTGCTGACGCTTTGAAATTAGCAAGATTATCAGCTGGCGGCTACATGAAAAGTTTGCAAGAGGAAAAAAGGTGTCAGCGAATCATCGCAAATAAAGACCTAGACGACTCTGAGAGAGAACAGGCTAAGAAAGAGCTATCCGAGTTGGACAAGTTCAACACAATTTTTTCAGGCGTGCCAGGAGTCGGCAAATCCCATTTAGCTATGTCCATGCTGCAGGCGGTTAATGATCACTCAGAAGAGTTAGTTAGTTGTCTATTCATTTCGTTGAATGATATGTTCAGATTGATTAAATCGAGTTTCGGTAAGCCGGACAGCAAATATACAGAATTAAACATGACTGATTTACTATCGAATGTCGATTTATTAGTATTGGATGATTTAGGCTCTGAATCGTCATTTAAGCGTGAGAACCGAGAAGCAGGGGAATATATCCAAAACGTAATTTTCGGCGTACTGAACGCAAGACAGCGAACCATAATCACTACAAATTTGAATAGCAGAGAGTTAGAAGAAATCTATAATCCAAAAATCATCAGTCGGATATATAAAGGCGTGGATGGCCACGTTATCAAATTTACCAAAAGTACGAAAGACAAGAGGAATAAACCAATATTTTAAGAATGGAGAATCAATCCGAATGAGAGTTAAAAAGAACAATACAAGATCATTAGTTAAGCATCTAGAAACTTTAGTACAAGGCGTAAAAAATCAATTAGAAAGTGATTTTGACAATAAAGAAGCAATTCAACAGGATTTGATTTTGATAGTCGGCACAGCTTCTGATTTGTCGGATGCTTTAAGCGAGGAACAACAAAAATGAAATGTCCGATTTGCTCAGGAGAAAAAGTAGTTTGGCAGGGGAATGATCACATTGGAGTAATGAAATGTGTTCCCTGTCCATTATGTAACGCTAAAACCACATCGAAAGGAACTAATACAATGCAAAATGTAGATGAAATTCAAAAAAATATTGCAGTGCCGCTAGTTGTTAAGCATGTTAGCGAGCATTTTCAATCAGATGAATTTAAGGAAACAAGAGACAGCGATTTTTCTGAACATGAAAAGAAAATGTTTGTTGTTATGGATGTTTATAGAAAAGTGAGGTTTTCTCTTATCGAGAGAGAGCTTAAAACACTCGTTGAGAAAGATGATTTCTCGCTGATAAGTAATAAGCTAGTGGAGTTATCAGAAAGGGTCTTATCTTTTGAAGAGGAATTTTATGGGTTGCTACAAAATGCGATCCACGATGAAGAGCCAAGCGACAATATCATGAACGTTTATTATGGAACTATGAACAATGATCATCTTAACCTTATCGATGTGATTGAGAAAGCCGTAGATGCAGTATGGGTAGAATGCTGATGGAATCGAAAAATAATTTATCCGACATCAATTTAGATGATGATTTTCCATTAGATATTAGAGAAGCTGCAGACCAAAGTGCAGTTGCAGATTTTATCGAGGAAAGCAAGACGTTTGAAGAGTTAGTTTTAGCTTTGAAAGTGTATTTCGGTTTAGACGATGAATACTATGAAGAACGAGCAAAATTCAAAGCGGCGAGTAACGCTCTGAACAAAGCGCAAAAGGACCGGTTAAAGTACACAGACAAATTCATTGAAGCTGGCGGCACAATTGCTGAACTTTTAAAAGATGAAACCTTTCAGGAGCTTGCAGAAAAAGAACGAGAAAAGCTCCGGTAACTGGGGCTATCATGGAGGGAAAAATATGGAAAATTATGATTTAAACATTCACTGGGGAATTAAAACTATTAAAGTCACTTTTCAAATAGGGAAATACAAAGGATATGTAACTTATCGTGTCAAGGGCAATACTAAGGGCGCAAGTCTATTAAGAGTTGATGCTGACGATTTGTATAATATGACATTTGTAGACAATAATGCACAACTCAAAGACCTTGGAGATGAGTGGTACAGCATGGTATTAAAAGGTGAACATGGCGAAGAACTAATAGATGAAGGTGAATGGGACGACTTATCAGATTACATTGTTGCCGTAGAAATCATTGACATGGTTTCAGAAGAAGATTGGTCAACTAACGACGGGAATCAAGGAAGAAGTTGCATAAATAAAAAAGACTCTGCTTTAGAGTCTAATTAAAGGACACACTTTGTTCTTTTAATTGTTTGATTATCTCAGTGACATAAGCGTCTTGAAAATCTTTACGGAAGGACTTTAGAAATTCCTCAGAAAAGAAATCAAAATTTTTTTCTGAATATGCTAGCAATTCTTCAGGAGTTTTAAATTCTGCAATAACAGAAGCGCTGTCGAAAGAATCAGCTACGCGCAATGAAACTGATTTCATTAAAGAAACAACATCAATTTGTGTTCTTAACATAAAAATCACCTCTTCTGTTGAGTGTAACATAATTGAATAGAACTATCTGAAATTATCCGGTAACCCACGTCAATAAAGGAGAATCATTAAACTAATCTAATGCTTGTTTAACCTTCATTAGTTCAATGTAAAAGGATTTAGAAATAGATTTACCACATTTTTTACAAGCATAATCTCCAGTGGGAATATCGTTAAAAAACTCTTTTTCATACTCATGATTACACTCTTGATCTTCTTTTTCTAAGTGCAACTTTCTTAATTCAAGAGAACGTTCTAATTCAATGGACATAGATACTCACCTTCTGCGAATTATTTTTACCACAAGCAATTTTTTTAAGGGGTAAAAAGATAGTTTTAATAAACCAACTAACTCAGTTTATTGAAGAAAAAACACTGAGCAGTTAACTCAGTGTAAAAGACAGGACCTATTTATTCATAATTTTTTTACAATTATTCACAGCGCTTTTCATTGTATCAAAACTATTGATATCAATGTCGTAGATAAACAGATTCATTTTCATTGATTTGATTTCCTTCAAATTTAAAACGGCAAATATACTTGTAATATTTTTGGATTTAGAATTATTGAAATGGGCTTTTTCTAGGGAAGAGTACATTCGATAATTAGAAACATAAACGTGTACAGGATAAAAGTTAATCATTGTTTTCACATCCTCGTGGTACTCAATAACTATAACATCAAAAAGCCCTTTAATGTGAATACGAGGAACAACGTAAGTAAAACGTAATAAGGACCATGAAGGATGAATAAAACCAGCTGTTTCCGCAACTGGCTTAGAGCTAAAATGATGTACTTCGACTGTTTCTTTAGCTCTGCATTAGTATAACACGTATATTTTTGAGAAGTTTATAAACGTTTTAACAAACATCAGATGAGTCGGCTACTCAACCTAGCAATAACATCTGAAATAAGATTTGAAAAAGATTGCCAGTGGAGTTGAACTATTGTTCAACATTACTATTTGTCTTCAATTTCATCAATGAAGGCTGAAATATCATTTTTGAAAATGTACTTACTAAATTGTTCGCTTAGGATTTGGCTGACATTTCG
>Ga0334883_1001233_pt1 | contig 39540 bp, 45 predicted proteins | sample GraSluR1_MG_6_FD_207230 | JGI IMG/M metagenome (GOLD analysis project Ga0334883, IMG submission 207230) | Sludge microbial communities from methane-producing bioreactor in Wageningen University, Netherlands - Granular Sludge_09_05-R1 | ecosystem: Engineered > Bioreactor > Anaerobic >...
TTTCTTTAATAAAAAAACCAACTAAGTATGTAATTAATTAAAGCTTGGATTCTTACAGTTTTAATTATACGTGCGTAATTGTATTAAAATAGGTCACCAAAGCCAGTCGAGTTAGTGAGATTTAAACCCTGATTTCGAATCTGTAAAAAATAGGGGTGCTGTAGATTTTCATTAGGGGTGCTACAAACTCTTCCTGGGGGTGCTAATTTTTCTGGGTAGGGGTGCTATAAATATTTGGAGGGGTGCTAAAATTTTGATACAGGGGTGCTACAAAAAATTATGGAGGGTGCTAATTTGTATCAAAATCGGTAGTGTTACACAAAAATAGCTAAAATAACTCCTGCCAGGAGTTATTTTATTGTAAAACATTGTACATGTGTATCAAATGTGATACAATTATAGTGAGGTGATTAGTATGAGAAACGAAGTTATACACGTAAGAGTATCAGATGATCTTAAAGCTTCAGTAGAGCATATACTAAATGGTTTAGGCGTTTCTTTGTCATATGCCATTAATATGTATTTAAAACAAATCGAGATAAATCGTGGAATACCCTTTCAAATTGTACTGCCAAGTCAGAAAAAGCAAAAAGAAATTGAGATGTTAGCTCATGCAATTAATCTAACTGGCGGTAAGGAAGTCAATACATATGCAAACAAGATTCTTGGATTGTATGCTCAAGACTTGATCGATTATGAAACTACAGTCTTCGCTTTAGGAAGAAATTTGTCATGAAGGATCCTTATCTATATGAGAACACTGATGTCCTAATCAATAAAGCAAACATCAAGGACAGAAATATTTTAGATGAGTTTGAAAATCGTATGTCAACCCTTGGCTTAATAACAATTCTGAAAACGGATATGAAAATCATCGATATTTATGATGTTTTTAAAATTCATAAAATACTTTTTTCGAATGTTTATGAATGGGCTGGGCAGACAAGAACAATAAATATATTTAAGAATGAACCCATTTTAAACGGCTTAAGTGTCGATTATACACCCTATAACCTAATTAAGAATGAACTAGAGAAAGTAAAATCAACCTATTTTAATCAAAAATGGAAAGATATTTCAAAAGAAGATTTCATTCATCTGTTTACAAGAATGATTGCAAAAATTTGGCAAATACATCCATTTAGAGAAGGTAACACGAGGGTTATATCAGCGTTTGGATTATTATTTTTGAAACAAAAAGGATTCGAATTCGATGTTAATGTTATTGCTAAAAATGCAAAGTATTTTAGAAATGCACTTGTTATGGCATCACTTAACGAATATGCAGAATACAATTATCTACAAAATATTTTATTAGATGCGATTGATGGGAAACAGATAGAACAAAGTCCAACAAAATACAAAAAAATTAAAGATTTTGATATCAATCAGTATGAATACAACTATCATGAGGTAAAGAAGTGAGACCGAAGGTTGATGTTATAATGAGAATAGATTAGCAATAGTCTACAAGTTCAAATTTTTAAGGAGATTAAAATGTGAGTAAGTTCACCGATGATGTCAAAAGTACTATAATGAGAACGCGGAAAAGGATTGGGGAAGGTTAACACCCCATGCTTTTGAGTTTGAGATTACCAAACATATGATGGACAAGCAGATTAAACTAGTGATACGATTTTGGATATCGTAGGTGGTCTAGGTCGGTATGCTATATATTATTCACAAAAAGGGTGTAAGGTGACTTTGGTTGATTTATCCGAATCGAATATCAAAATTGCACAAAGAGAAGCGAAACTTGCCAATGTTAAGATTACAACGCATGTATGTGATGCAACAAATCTAGCTATACTAAATTTGGAACAATTTGACCATGTATTTCTCATGGGACCATTATCATCTCATTTCAACACAAGCAAGCAAAAAGGCAACTCTAGAAGCTTTGCGATATCTCAAACCAGGCGGCTATCTATATGTATCATTCATCATGTTTTTTGCTGGGATGATTTATTACATGAAACATGACCCTGAAGGCGTACTTACAGATCCTTCTTATGAAATCTATATCGATACCTGTCTATCTGAACAAGACAAATATAAGAAATTACTTGACATGTTCAATATTAGTTGTGAATAATAGGGAAAATACAATGAGAAAGAAAGAATACCTAGTTAATCCATGTGCGAATTTATCCATTCCATATTGGAAACACCTATTATTCAAGCAACCCAAAAATATAGATATATTTCATGAAAGCGACTATCATGAAGAAGGTTTATATAACCATATAGAAAAATACTTTAGGCTTATACACTATTTAGAAAAATCTATCAAACATCATCAATCAATCTCCAGTATTAATGTTGCTCAAGACATGAAATATTTAATTCTACAGATTAATAATTCATATAGCAATGAAAGAATTATTGTGAATAAAGATGACATTGAGCGTTGGATAAGTCATCCGACATATGATAGATCACTTTGGATTAAAGTAGTAATTGATGGTCATATGATTGCTAGTGGTATCGCAGAATATGATGAGAGTACGAAAGAAGGAGTTATTGAATGGGTGCAAGTTCTCCCTGAGTATCAACGCCAAGGATATGGAAAAATGGTTGTTCAAGAGTTATTGTATAGATTATCAAAAAAAGCTGATTTTGTGACTGTTTCAGGAAGGTTATATAATGATTCAAACCCAAAACGGTTATATGAATCTTGCGGTTTTGAAGGATTAAATATTTGGTATGTAAGCTATAAAGAACCATAAGAGATGAAGTGTTTCATTTACTTAAGAAGGGTGCGCAAAAAGTAGTCAAGGGTCATTAATTGTATAAAAATAGGTTAGACAAACCAAAGTTATCTGAAATGACTTCAAACATATAGTGACCCCATATAGTGTACACTAAGAAAGAAAGAGTAAGATGTTAGTATTAAATTGAACTAGTCCCTGTCAAGTGGACACCATAAAAAAATAAAATATTTAATTGACTAAGGCTTGATTCCTAAAATTTATTGGAGTTGAGCCTTTTAGTGTTGTTTGTAAGCGTCAAACCGGTTACATTTATCGAGCCTAAAAAGCACATTGATTTTACTGAATTTTAGACATTTCGATATAAATTCTACACGATTACATTTGAAAATACACGATTTAGAATGGATTTACACGATTTCTGTATACGATATATATTATAAAGTTGACAAATATGCATAATAAATGTTAAAATATATGCATACAAGTCAAAGGGGAGGTGATATCATGAGCAAGACAAAAGAAATTATGAAAATTGTCGCAAAGAATAAAGGTGTAATTACAACAAATCAGTTAACTGATTTAGGGATTCATAGACAATATCTCAGTAATCTTGTAAAACTAGGTAAGTTAGAGAAAGTAGAACGTGGAGTGTATGTTTCAGTAAACACATTTGAAGATAAACTTTTTAGCTTGCAATCAAGATTTAATAAAGGGATTTATTCACATAGTACAGCATTGTATCTCCATGGTCTTACTGATAGAACCCCACTAAAGTATACGATGACATTTCCAACGCCATACAATATTACAAACGTTCAGAAGTATAATGTTAAAACGTATCGATCAAATGATAAATTGTACAATATTGGTTTAGATACTGTTCATACAAATAATGGGCATAAAGTAAACGTTTATAGTATTGAAAAAACTTTGTGCGATATTGTTAGGGGAAATAGTAAAGTAGGTAAAGAAGAAGTGGTAAATGCATTTAAGGGATATTCAATGAGAAAAAACAAGGATTTAAATGTATTATTTAAATATGCAAGTTTACTAAAAGTTGAAAGTAAGGTAAGAGGATATATGGAGGTATTAATATGATATCAGTAGGCAAACTGAAACAAAAGATAAGGGACATGGCAAAAGAGGATAATATACCACATGAGATTCTATATCAAAATTTTTTCTTTACTAAAATTGTTTAGTTTAAAGGTAGATAATGACCAATTTTGATACAAAAATAGGAGAAAATTGAAATACGCTACACGATTACATTTTGAGATACACGATTTAAAACGGATTTACACGATTGTAAATATTGAGGTTTTAATGATTCCTTTTTATAGTAAAATAGTTTAAGGGAGTTGGATATTATGATCAAACGTGACTACAGATATACGAATGAAAATAAAATTAGAAAAACATATATTGAATTGTTATCTAAACATTCTGGAACTAAGCATTATACAATTACTCATTCATCATTCAAAAAAGTGATAGTTGACCAAATCCCTTTGCATCATTATCGAAGGAGAATGAATCCCTGATAATCTCTCCAGCTTCCGTGGCTATGAAGCAGTCATGCTTGTACTTGGAGATATCAATACCAATCAAGTACATGTGAAACACCTCTTTCAATGAAATTTAAGAATGCGGTCTTTAACAGTTTCTTATCCATGTAATCACGAAGATAAAAGATCTAGTTTTAGCTAACTGATTAACATTTAAAAAATAAAAAACTGTGGTCTGAGTCACCCCAAATGCTCGAAGCATACTAAATTAGTTACAGATCCACAGTGCTTATACAGTTATTATAGAACAAACCCTTCTAGGTAAGTCAAGAAGAAAGGATATATTTAATTAATCCGGTAATTCTTACAGCTTTAATTATACGTGCGTAATTGTATCAAAATTGGTAGTGTTACACACAAGCAAATGAGATAGCTTCTAAGATTTGTAGATATGGTATACCAATAATACCATTCTGATGATGGGAGCTTTTTTGTTTTTTTGGATTAACACTAGAAAAGAGATGTTTGATTTCTACATGATTACATATTGAAATGTCACATTAAGCGAATTTTACACTATATTAAATTCTGAGATTTTATCTATTTATTGCTAGTAAAACAATCTAGAGAATAAAATAGATTGAGCTTATAGCAATGATTGGTATCTTGGGTTGCTATAATACAAATATAGATTGAGTAAATAGTTCTTTAAATATGAGATTAGTTTTGGAAAACTTTCAATTAAATCATAACTATTTATTTATTCATAAAAACCTAGTCCTAAGATTTTTTATGGTAGAAAAATTAGAATTAAAAAAATAGTGATAATATGATAAAATATTATTAACTGGAATTTTAATTAGTTTTAATGAAATATCTTATTTAGAAAGGAGATGCAAACTCATATTTGATGATGTATTGTTAGGTTTGCCATTTGAGTTTATGAGACTAAAGAATATTTTATATCGGATATATCAAAAAATTATGTTTTGTTTATCTTTTCTTATTTCTTTTAGAGAACCGATTGTTTTAAGAGGTAAGTATACAGCACTTCAAATTCAAGACATTATCAAGGAAAATAATCTAGATAATCTATTGATAGTTACTGATAAATTCCTATTAAAAACTAATTATTTTGTTCAAGTATTGGATAATCTTAAGAAATATAAGATTAACTTTCATGTGTTTTCTGACATATCTTCTAACCCTACAATAACTCAAGTTGAGATGGGGGTTAAGAAATATCGTCATTTTAATTGTCAAGGTATAATTTCCTATGGAGGAGGTTCGGTTATCGATTTGGCTAAATTGCTAGGAGCAAGAATCGCTAGACCGAAAATGAAAGTTTCCAAGATGAGAGGAACTTTAAAAGTGTTGAAAAGAATACCTTTGTTGATAGCTATACCTACAACAGTAGGAACGGGGTCTGAAGCAACATTGGCTGCAGTTATTTCAGATAAAGAGAATAATGATAAGTATGCAATTATGGATCCTGTGCTTATGCCAAAATATGCAATTCTTGATGTTGAGACAGTAAAAACTTTACCTAAAAGTTTGATAGCATCAACAGGTATGGATGCTTTGACACACGCTATTGAAGCTTATATCGGAAAAGCAAACACGAAAAAAACTAGAACAATGGCTAAAGAAGCTATTGTATTAATCTTTGATAATTTGGAAAAAGCATACAATGGTAATACATCAGCTTTGCTGAATATGCAATTGGCATCATATAAAGCAGGAGTTGCTTTTACGAGAGCTTATGTTGGAAATGTTCATGCGATAGCTCATACTCTTAGTGGTTTTTATGATGTGCCTCATGGATTGGCTAATGCTGTGATTTTGCCTTATGTTCTAAGATATTATGGCAACAAAATAAATTCTAAATTACTTGAACTATCTAAAGCAACAGGTTTGTTCGCTCCTGAGGATTCTTTTGTAGAAAACACAGATAGATTTATCAGTAGGATTGAAATGTTAAGAGATCAGATGAAAATCCCAGTTTCTTTCAATGGTTTGATTAATGGTATTAACCTTGATTTAATGGTTGACAAGGCTTATAAAGAAGCTAATCCTTTATATCCGGTTCCTGTGATTTTTGAGAAATCAGATTTTAGGTTTATTCTCAATCAAATCAATCGAGTAACTAACAATAATTAATCTTGTTTTAGCCTTAAAAACAGGTTTAATCTTGACTTGACATCGTTAGTCCGTTATACTTAAAACGATTGGAAAAAATGGTATTATTAGAGGAGAGTGGTTAAGAATGTCAAAGAGATCTGGGGCAGTAATTCTTTTTGTATTATTGCTTGTTTTTTGGTTTATTCTATCATTTAGATTGGACATTACTATAGCTGTTATTGGTTTCATGGCCTCAACCTTGGTTGTGATGTTTAATTATGATTTGATATTTAATAGAAATGAGGCTACGAAGTTAACATTAAGAACATTTAGAAAACTTATTGTTCTTCTTTTTGTTTTGGTAGTAAATATTATTAAGTCAAATATAGAAGTAGCTAAAATTGTGTTATCAAGAAAAATGAAAATTGATCCTGGCTTTGTAAAGATTCCCAACCCTTTAAAAAAAGAATTGAATCAAGCATTGTTTGCAAATGCGATTACTTTGACTCCTGGCACATTAACTGTAGATATGAATCAAGATGAGATAGTTGTTCATGGTTTGATAAAGGATAGTGTATATGATTTAGATGGAAGTCAATTGGAAAAAGCATTTATTGCGATTGAGAGGGACTGATTATGGTTGAAACGGCTGTACTTATAGGGGCTATTATTTTGATTTTACTGACTTTTGTTGGTTTATATCGCGCGATAATCGGTCCAACTGCAGAAGATAGAATTGTAGCTATTAATATGATTACAACAAAAGTAACAACAATTATTGCGATGATTGCTTTGATTACTGCTCAGGCTTTTTATGTTGATGTTGCTTTGGTTTATGCTTTGCTTGGATTTATTACAACTATTGGTTTGGCAAAACTTCTTATGAAAGGAAAACTGGGGAAATGAGCGTAGGAGAAGTGATATTAAACATTATTGTTATATTATTCTTGGTAAGTGGATTATTCTTCTTTTTCGTAGGAGTTGTTGGTTTAATCCGGATGCCAGATGTATTCTCAAGAATGCATGCAACAACAAAATGTGATACTATGGGTGCTGGGTTAGTGTTTGCAGGTTTGATTATTTGGCAAGGTGTAAGTTTTATATCGGCAAATATCCTTTTGATTTTAATTTTTGTATGGATTACTAATCCTACGGCAGCACATGCGATTGCAAAAAGTGCTTATAAGAGATTGGAGTCAGGTTTGTTGGAAGAGGAAGGTGATTTGTAATGGGATTGCTGAATGTCATTATCATCATCTTTTTAATCGTATGCGCCTTATCAATTGGTAAAATCAAGGATTTAATTGGTGCGGTTATTTTGTTTTCTGCCTATTCGTTAGTAATGAGTATTTTGTGGTTGATATTGAATTCACCAGATGTGGCAATTACCGAAGCAGCTATAGGTGCAGGAGTGACTTCTATTTTATTCTTTGCAGTTATAAGCAAGACAAAGAGGTTTGAAGAATGAGAAAAATACTAGCTGAAGGAGTTTTTATCATTTTATTGATTGTTTTGATTATTGGTGTTATCGAAATGCCAACAGAACCGTCAGTTGATGCTCCTTCATACAATGAAGTAGTTGAACACTATATAGAAGAAGGTGCTAATAAAACTAATGCTTCAAATTTAATAGCTGCTATTTTAGCTGATTACAGAGCTTTTGACACTTTAGGAGAGACTATTGTTCTCTTCACTTCTGTTGTTGCTGTTGGATCGGTTTTAAGATCAACCAAACATGATAAGGAGTTGGCAAAGGAGGCAGAGGAAGATGAATGATATCATTATTAAGAATATTACTAGAATAGTTATTCCTTTTGCACAGATGTATGGTATTTTTATTATTCTAAATGGTCATATTTCACCTGGTGGAGGCTTTGCTGGTGGAGCGATTATAGGCACAACTTTGGTTTTATATACTTTGGTCTTTGGTCGTGAGAAAGGTAAAAAAAAGTTTACACACAAAGCATCTGAAATAGCCGAAAGTGGCGGTATCATGCTTTTTGTTTTCGTAGGTCTTATTGGTTTGGTTTTAGCTGGGAGTTTTCTTACTAATGTAGAAGCTGGTTTTCCTGAAGGGAATTTAGGAACTATACTATCTGGAGGTTTTATACCAATCTTGATGATAGGTATAGGGATTAAGGTAACTTCTACAATGATTTCATTGTTCAACTTGTTGATTGATGAGGAGGCAAAATGATATGTTAGAATTTATCTATGAGAAAATAAATTTTATCGGAGCTATTGTTCTTTTTGTGATCGGTTTGAGAATTGTTGGGTTGCACTCTAATTTAATTAAACGAATTATGGGAATAAATATTATGGGAACTGGAGTTTTTTTGTTTTTTGTGGCAATTGGTAATGTAACTGGAGGAAGTGTTCCAATCATTACTGATGATCCAAATGTCACATATGTTAATCCTCTACCATCAGTTTTTATCTTAACAGGAATTGTGGTTGTAGTTTCTATTACTGTCTATTCTTTGAGTTTGGTTATTAGGATCTATGAGAATTATAAAACAATTGATCAAAAAGAGTTAGCTCAGTTGATAAGCGAGGAAAACAATGATTATTGAACAATTACCAATAATTAACTTGTTGTTATTCTTGTTAATGGCATTGGTTATTCCTCTTTTAAAAAGAAAATCATTTACAATTACTCTTGTTTTGGGTTTTATCGTTTTAGGCTTAGTGTTTTCGTCATCAGCATTTCTTCTTTGGTATGTTAATAACGTTGGAGATATATCTTATACTTTCGGTGGACATGAAGCAAAATTTGGAATTGAGTTTTTAGTCAATCCTTTTTCAGCGCTTTTTACTACAATGATAGTTGGTTTGGCAATGATTATTTATATATATTCTAGTGGTGACGCAACAGAAGGTATTGAAAGCACAGAGTATGGGAGATACTATGTTTTGTTGTTTATATTGTTGATGTCTATGTTTGGGATTTTATATACCAATGATTTATTCAATACATATGTTTTTATTGAAATATTGTCGATTACTACTTGTTCTATCATAAGTATTAAAAAGAAGAAAGATACTTATACTTCAGCTTTTAGATATCTGATGATGAATGAGATTGGTTCATTGTCTTATTTGTTGGGTATAGCACTAATCTATATGGCAACTGGATATACAAATATCGAACTTGTTTCTTCAAGTATTGGTCCTGTTTTTGCTGCGAACCCAACAAATATTATTATGGCAGTAGGATTTATTGTAATCGGTTTTGGAATTAAGGCAGCAGTTTTCCCCTTTCATGTTTGGTTACCTGATGCATATTCGAGCGCTCCTTCAACTTCAAGTGCGATATTATCAGGGATAGTTAGTAAGGGATATCTGTTGGTTTTGATCAAGATTTTATATAAAGTTTTTGGTTTAGATATTTTAGGAGAGTTAAATATTCAAATCATGTTATTGGTTTTAGCAGCGACTGCAATGATTGCCGGTTCGATATTTGCTATAGCTCAAAAAGATGTAAAAAGGATGTTGGCATACTCTTCTGTATCTCAGGTAGGGTATATCTTGTTAGGGATTGCTCTGTTTAGTTTTCTTGGACTTAGAGCAGCGTTCTTCCACATATTTTCACATGCTTTGATGAAAACAGCTTTGTTCTTATCTGTAGGAGAGATTATTTTTTATAAGAAAACCAGAAAAGTTAACGACTTTGATGGTTTAGGATATATCATGCCTGTTGCCATGGGGGTTTTTAGCATAGCTGCTTTGGGAATGATAGGAATACCTTTGACAAGTGGGTTTGTATCTAAACTAAATCTTGGTATAGCTGCTTTGGATGGAAACTACACGATTTTCTTGGTTGTTTTAATTGTTAGCAGTTTGTTAAATGTCGTTTATTACTTGCCGATTATTATCTTGGCATTCTTAAGGAATGAAAAATATCATTATCGGCTCACTGCAATTGAACATACACCAACAACAATGATAACTCCCCTATTTATTCTAGCGGGGTTGATACTTGCAATTGGGATATTTCCCAATTTGATTCTGCCGCTGATTGATGCGGCAATAAGCACTTTGATTTAGCAGGTTATATTTATCACAACTTTACGAGGAAAATGATGATTGTTGAACAATTACCGATAATTAACTTAATATTGTTTTTGTTGATGGCTTTATTAATTCCATTACTAAGAAGAAAACCATTTAAAATAACCCTTATTTTAGGGTTCTTCGTATTAGGGTTCGTGTTTTTGTCTTCATCATATTTGTTGTGGTATGTAAATAATGTTGGTAGCATATCTTATACATTTGGTGCTCATGAGGCAAAGTTTGGAATAGAGTTTATTGTTGATCCCTTTTCAGCTTTATTTACAACTATGATTGTCGCTTTGGCGATAATTATCTATATTTATTCTAGCGGTGATGCGACTGAGGGTATTGAGAAAAAAGAGTATGGAAGATATTATGTGCTTTTGTTTATACTAATGATGGCAATGTTTGGGATTCTTTATACTAATGATTTATTTAATATTTATGTTTTTATCGAGATTTTATCAATTACAACTTGTGCAATTATCAGCATCAAAAAGAAGAAGGATACTTACAATGCATCTTTTAGGTATCTGATGATGAATGAGATAGGTTCGCTTTCATACTTGTTAGGGATTGCGTTAATCTATATGGCTACAGGTTATACTAATATCACTTTAGTTTCAGAAAATATTGGAGTTGCATTCGCTACTTATCCGATTAATATTGTCATTTCCTTAGCTTTTATCATGATTGGTTTAGCGATAAAAGCGGCTGTATTTCCTTTTCATGTTTGGTTGCCTGATGCTCATGCGAGTGCTCCGAGTACTTCAAGTGCAATCCTATCAGCTATTGTTATCAAGGTTTATATTTTAATACTTATCAAGGTTTTATATAAAGTTTTTGGTTTAAATATCTTAAATCAATTGAATATTCCAATCATAATGTTTGTATTAGCTGGTTTGGCAATGATTTTAGGTTCTGTTTTCGCAATTGCTCAAAAAGATGTCAAGCGGATGCTTGGTTATTCATCGATATCTCAAGTTGGATACATTCTTTTAGGAGTTGCATTGTTCTCTTTTTTGGGTTTAAGAGCTGCATTTTTTCATATTTTTTCACATGCATTGTTAAAAACTGCACTGTTTCTATCAGTAGGTGAAATTATCTATTATAAAAAAACCAGAAGAGTTAATGACTTTGATGGTTTAGGTTTTATCATGCCGGTAGCTATGGGGTTGTTTGCGATAGCTGCATTAGGCATGATAGGTATTCCTTTTACCAGTGGGTTTATCTCTAAACTTAATTTGGGAGTAGCGATATTAAATGGCAATCAAGTAGTCTTTTTAGTGATTTTGATTGTAAGTAGTTTGTTAAATGCAATTTACTATTTACCGATTATAATTTTAGGTTTTGTCCGAAATGAAAAGTATCATTATAGGATGACGTCGATTGAGAATACACCAAAAACGATGATTACTCCATTATTTATCTTAGGGATATTGATTGTCGGTTTCGGTTTGTTTCCAAATATTATTTTCCCTTTGATTGATGCTGCAGTAAATATTTTGTTATCATAGAATGAGGTTTGAGTATGGAATTTCCAAGGATAAAAATATTTGATAAAATGGTAAAACTTAATTCAGTTTTGGTAGCTCTTTCATTGCTTGTCATACTGTTTTTTGTTGGTTATGCCTCAAATTGGTTTAATATGCAAACCAGTTTTATTGAGAGTGAGACATATAAGGCTTTGTTGATGTCTAATTATATTCACTATGTTGTATTCTTTATTATAGGAATACCTTTTGTCGGGGCCGTTACAGAAGTTTTAGCAGCAAAGAAATCAGATGATTACCGTGATAAGTATGTTATTTATACTAGTTTTTTGACTTTGATCTTGGTTGTTTTGCTTTATCCCTTTGCACTAGAAGAAATTATAGGTATTGATATTCCTGGTTTTATGGGATTAGGTATTAGTTTCAGGATTGATATGCTTGCTTATATAGTGCTTCTGTTATCTGCATATATTTGGTTTATCGTTGTAATTTATGCACATGAATATATGAAAAGAGAGCAAAAAACCACTAGATTTTTCTTCTTTTTGGCAACGACTTATAGCGCGGTTTTAGGAGCGATTATCTCTGGAGATTTATTGACGATGTTCTTGTTTTTTGAAATCATGACAGTTGCATCTTACATGTTGGTAATTCATGGTCAAAATGATGATTCATATAAAGCAGGTTACAATTATATAATTATGGGTTTAATTGGGGGATTCTTGATATTTACAGCTTTGATACTGCTTTATTTTAATATTGGAGATTTGAAGTTTGAATCAGCTATCGAGAAATTAGATCAACTCGGGAATCTAAAGTATTGGATTATGGGACTGCTTGTGTTTGGATTTGGCATCAAAGCCGGTATGGCTCCGGTTCATGTCTGGTTACCAAGAGCTCATCCGGTTGCACCAACACCGGCTAGTGCTTTGCTTTCTGGTATTATGATTAAGGTTGGTGCATTTGGAATAATTAGAGCAGCATCTAGTTATTACTTCCCACAAAGGGGAGTTTATACCGATAGTTTAGATCCTTTATGGTTATCGGCACAAAACATTGGGGCTATCATTATCTGGACTGGAATAATTACGATGGCTATGGGAGTGTTTTTAGCTTTGCAACAATCAAACATCAAAAAGATGTTAGCTTATCACTCTGTAAGTCAAATTGGTTATATTATTACTGGAATAGGTGTCTCCTTATATCTTGGATATATTGGAGCAATGGGATATACCGGGGCAATTTATCATATTATCAATCACGCTTTGTTTAAATCCTTATTGTTTATGGTTGCGGGTGTTATCTATTTCCATACCAAAGAATTGGATATGTATAAATTAGGTGGTTTATGGAAAAAACTGCCTGTAACAACAATTGTTTTTGTCATAGCTGCTTTAGGAATAAGCGGTATGCCTTTGTTTAATGGTTATGTATCAAAGACAATTTTGCATCATGGCATAGTCGAAGCCTATGAATATGGTTCTAGCAACTTCATATTTGCTGAAATAATCTTTATGATTGTCTCAGCTGGAACTGCTTGTTCGTTTATAAAAATGGGGTATTATGCTTTCTTTAGAAAGACAGATAGAACTTATGATAAGTTAACATTTGATTTTTCTAGTCTGGATGTTTCTTTGTGGGCTTTAGCGATTTTGATAGTTTTGATTGGAATATTCCCGATGTTTATAATTAATAATCTGATAATACCTAAATTATGCGTAACTTGTTATGACCAATATTTTATACAAAAATACATAGTCGGAATGAATGTTTTTGCTTGGGCTGATTTAGGAATGACTTTTGGAATTATTGCCTTTGGTTTTGTGATTTTCATCGTCGGCAAGAAATTTAACCTGTTTCATCTTCACTTGCCAAGATGGCTAAGTGTCGAGTATGTATTCTTTTTGCCGGCTTATATTATTATGAAGAACCTGTGTAAATTGATCTATGGGGATAAGTGTCCATATAATGAGATTGATTTTGCAAAGCTATCAGAGAAAGATATAGAGAAAATCGGATTTATAGATCGGTTTGTGATTACGACAAATGTGTTAAATCGAAGATACGAGGCTTCTATTATTAAAGCGGATGCGATGATTTATGCGGCATTCTTAGTCTTTATACTTGTATATATGGTGATATTGATATAAGAAGAGGTAGTTAATGAATCAGAGAAGGAAATTATTGATATTAGATAAGATGACTTTAAGCAACTCGATATTGATTGGGTTGTCTTTGTTAATGTTGTTATTCTTTATTGGCTTTGTTCAAAACTGGTTTGGTTTATCAGAATTTTTAGTAAATACCCAGATTTATAAAAGTTATCTTGATTTTCTGATATGGCAAAGAATAGAGATATTCATTATTATTTTAATACCTTTTATAAGTGCTATTTTTGAGTTATTTTTTGGAGATAAGTTAGTTAACTACCGTGATAAAATGTTAGTATACTCAGGGTTTGTTGTTATTTTCTTGTTGATTATGATTTATCCTAAGGTTTTGCTTGGAGAAATAGATTATAAATTTCCTAATCTTTTATTTTTAGGTATTAGTTTTAAAATAGATTTCTTGGCTTATACAATCTTGTTGATAAGTGCTTATGTGTGGTTTTATGTTATTGTCTATGCTCATGAGTATATGACAAAAGAAAAGCACAGTACAAGATTCTTTTTCTTTCTGGCATTAACATACAGTTCCGTTATTGGAACGATTGCATCTTTTGACTTGTTGACGATGTTTTTGTTTTTTGAGGTTATGACCTTGGCTTCATACATGTTAGTTATCCATGGCCAAACTGATGAGTCTTATCGGGCAGGTTTCAATTATATTGTAATGGGTCTGATTGGTGGTTTTTTGATTTTTACTGCATTGGTTTTAGTGTATTTTCACGTAGGAAGTTTAGAGTTTGTATCAATTATTGAGGTTATTAATGATAATGTAGTTTTAAAGTATTGGATTCTCGTGCTTTTAGTATTAGGTTTTGGGATTAAAGCGGGTATGGCACCAGTTCATGTTTGGTTGCCAAGAGCTCATCCGGTAGCTCCGACACCAGCAAGTGCTTTATTATCGGGTGTGATGATAAAGGTTGGAGCTTATGGTATTATCAGAGTAGCGTCAACATATTTCTTTCCAGCAGCAGAGGTTTCTATTGGCATAGATAATCCATTATGGAATACAGCTTCAATTGTCGGAGCATTAATTATCTGGATTGGTATCTTCACGATGTTGTTAGGGGTTGTTTTGGCTTTGCAACAAGCAAATATCAAGAAACTTTTGGCGTATAGTTCAATAAGTCAAATGGGTTATATTTTGGTTGGTATCGGAGTAGCTTTATATTTAGGGTATGAAGGTGCTATGGGGTATACAGGAGCAGTTTATCATATTATTAATCACGCCTTGTTCAAATCGTTGTTGTTTATGGTTGCCGGAGTTATATATTTCCATACTAAAGAGCTTGATATGTACAAATTAGGTGGGTTATGGAAGAAACTACCTTTGACAAGCTTATTGTTTTTGATTGGAATGTTTGGAATTATCGGCATGCCTTTGTTTAACGGGTATGTATCAAAAACTATTTTACACCATGGAATCGTTGAGGCTTATCAGTACGGTTCTCAAATTTTTATCTTAGCTGAAATCTTGTTTATTATCGCTAGTATAGGAACAGTATGCTATTTTTCAAAAATGTTTTATCATGTCTTTTTAAGAAAGACAGAGAACGCTTATAAATCTATGACATTTGATTTCTCTAGCCTTGATTTGGCTTTGGTAGGCGTAGGGATAATAATAGTTTCTATTGGTTTATTTCCTAGGTTTATTGTAAATGCTTTGATTTTGCCTCAAATGCAGACAATGAGTTTTAGTCAAAGTTTCATCGAATATAAAATTATGGATATTAATTTGTTCCCTGCTTATGATTTATTGATGGCAATAGGGGTTATTGTTCTTGGAATATTAGCTTTTATCTTTGGAAGGAAGTACCGGTTATTCCAAATTAAACTACCATATTGGATTAGCATTGAGTATTGGTTTTTCTTGCCAGCTTTTCTGGTTATGAGAAACCTTTGTAAGATTCTTTATGGCGATAAGTGTCCTTATAATGAGGCTGATTTTGCTAAACTTAGCACAAAGGATGTTGAGAATATTGGATTTATTGAGAGATTTGTTATAACAACTAATGTTCTTAATAGAAGATATGAACGGAGTATAATTAAAGCTGATGCTTTGATTTATTCACTTTTTATCACAGTGATGATGGTTTTATTGTTCTTTGCATAGAGGAGGGCTAAAATGAGGATTCAGATTATCGGTTTTTCTGGAAGTGGTAAATCTACACTTGCAAAGTCACTAGCAGAATATTTCAAATTGAATTTGTTACATTTAGATACAGTTCAGTTTCATGGTAATTGGGAAGTTAGAGATTATCAAGAACAAGTTGAAATAGTTAGAGATTTTTTATCCAATAATGAAGAATGGGTAATTGATGGAAATTATTCAAAGATAGTCAATGAAAGGTTTTCTCTATCAGATATGACTATATATCTAAAGTTCAATCGTTTTGCTTGTTATTATCGTTGTCTAAAACGTTTTTTAAAAAATAGAAATAAAACCCGTGATTGTTTAGGATGTAAAGAGAAATTTGACTTAGAATTTCAAAAATGGATATTGTTCAATGGGAGAACAAAAGCTATTAAACAAAGACATGATCAAAATCTATCTTTATGTCAAGGGAGAAAGATTGTTTTAAAGAATCAAAGACAAGTTAGAAAGTTTATGAAAGAAGTAGTTAAAGGAGAAATTTAATATGGAAGTTTGGATAAAGATTATAGTAATACTTTTATATGTTATCTATGAGGGTTTTTCTTTCTGGTTAGCCATGCTTAATTATAGAAACCGCAATAGACCAATGCCAAAATCAGTTCAAGATGTTTATGATGAAGACCAATATCAAAATTGGAAGAAGTATTATATGGAACACTTCAAATTGTCATTTGTTTTTTCAGCTATCGGGTTCTTTGTATTACTGATTATGTTGGCATTTAATCTCTTCGTATATTTCGTTTCATTAGCAAAAAGCATCACTAATAATGTGATGCTAGAGACAGTTATTGTAATAGGCTTTTATTATTTTATAACATATATAATTAGTATTTTTAAAGATTACATTGCTACATTCAAGATTGAAGAAAAATATGGATTCAATAAAATGACAAAATCATTGTTCATAATTGATAAAATTAAAGCATTAGTTCTAACAGTAATTTTTGGTGGTGGAGCCATTTATGCGATTATCGGCTTGTTTATTAGTGTTGGGGATTGGTTCCTTTTGGTGGCCTGGATTGCGGTTACAGTTATTTTTGTTTTTGTGAATATGATCTATACAAAATGGATTGTGCCGATTTTTAATAAATTGAAACCATTGGAGGACTCGTCTTTGAAAACAAAGATTTTTGCTTTTGCTAAAAGTGTTGGGTATGAGGTAGGAAAAATAAGTGTTATGAATGCTTCTAAACGCTCGACAAAGCTGAATGCTTTTTTCTCTGGTTTTTCGAAGACGGCTCGAGTAGTTCTTTATGACACTTTAATCGAAAAGATGGATGAGGAAGAGGTAGTTGCAGTTTTAGCACATGAAATCGGTCATAATAAGCGAAAACATATAGTCTTTAATATTTTTCAAACTGTATTATTGTTATCTGTTTATATTTTTGGATTAATGATATTTCTAAGACAAGATATTTTCAGTTTGGCATTTGGTTTATCGGAAATAAATTATGGTTTTAATATAATTGTGTATGTTGTTGTGCTGTCTATTGTTATGTTGTTTCTTAACTTGCCTTTATCTTTCCTTTCTAGGAAATTTGAGTATCAGGCTGATGAGTTTGCTAGCAAAAACTATAGTGATCTCCATATGATTAATGCTTTAATTAAACTTTCAAGAGAGAATTTTTCTAATCTAAATCCACATCCTTTATATGTTAAGTTCTACTATACTCATCCGCCGTTATATCAAAGAATCGCTGCAATAAAATCGTAAAAAAAACTTCTTAAATAAAGAAGTTTTATTCTAAATCTAACATCATACCCAAGATTACTTTATCAGTATCTTTCATGCCCTCACTTGCCATTTTACCAACAGCAAGGATGGTTTCGTCAGCACTTTTTTTAAGTATGCCAGTCAAGGGATTATATTGATGGTTTTCCATAGCTAGGAAGTGCCCCAAAATAGCTGCATCTAATCCGGTTGCTATTTTTGATGCGCAGGAAGGTTTTGCTCCATCACAGACTACTCCAGATACATTGGCCAAAGCATTTGTTATGGTCATTTTTATTTGATTAACATCTCCATTTTTTAGATAAGTGAAGGTTGCTCCGGCAGCTACTGCAGCAGAAATAGCTCCACAAAAAGCTGATAATCTTCCGATGAAACCTTTTTGGTAAATTGTTAAGAAATTTGACAACAATAAAGCTCGATATAGTTTTTCTTTACCTAATCTTAGGTGTCTTGAAAAGATAATTACCGGAACTGAAGCTGTTATTCCTTGGTTTCCGCTCCCAGAGTTGGTAATGACAGGAAGAGAACAACCGCTCATTCTCGCTTCTGATGCAGCGGCTGTATAAGCTTTGATTCTTGAGAAGACTGTTTTATCATGTTTTAAAATTGTTTGACCAATTGAAACTCCGAAGTTACCTTTGATACCTCGATTTGCAATTGACATATTGTATTTAATTTGTTTATCAAGTAGTGGTTGAACTTTAGATATTTCGATATTTTCCACGAATTGGATTATGTTTTCTATTGTTAGTTTTGATCGATCTGTTTCAACTCCAAAATAATCTTTTTTTATTTGTTTTTCATAGATAATCTCGTGATTTTTAACGATATTTACGATATTTGTATGCAGGTTTTTTATTTCTATGCTCGCTTGGTCATTTCCTTTCCGGGCACTCATTATGTAATGTAGGTTTAAATTTGTATCAAGTATTTTTACTTTAACTATTCGTTTGATTAGTAGTTCGTTTATTTTATTCAAGTGTTTTGGTTTTAACCGAGAGATTACTTCTAATTCTAACCTTGAATCTCCGCCAACAATACCTGATAATACGCTAGCTTCAATCCCTACAAGATTGTTTGTATTAGGTACAGTGACGCAGCGGATGTTTTTTATCAGGTTTCCGCTGGCTTCAATGGTAATTTCATCGGGGATAGATCCTAATAATTCGCGGATCTTAGCACCAGCAAAAGCAATTGAAATTGGTTCGGTACATCCCTTGGCTGGAACTAGTTCTTCTTCAAGTATTTTTAGAAAAGTGTTTTCATAAAAGCTATTAATCATCATTATACCTCACAGATGTTTTCTTGTTAGTACAATACTAACAAAATAAAAGTTTATAGTCAACTAAGTTAAAGAATCTTAGTGATGATTTCAAAGCTTTTATGATATAATATTTACAAGTAGGAGGGTAGTAACTATGGGTATTGGAATTGGTATTGGATTTGTCGGATTAATTATCATAGGAATGATAGCTTTGGTATTAATACTATCGTTTACTAGTAAAAAAGATAATGGAAATAATAAAAAAGATGATGATTCAAGCAGTTTGTTATGAATAGAGGGTTATTTAAATGAGTTTAGAAATTGCTAATTTGATTTTTCCGAAAGTAGATAGAAAGATATCTGATTTGGAAAGAATTTTTCCAGAAAGAAACTTAAAAGAAGGCAGCATAGTAACTAGGTTCGCTCCATCGCCAACGGGGTTCTTGCATACTGGTTCTTTGTTTACGTCTTTGGTTAGTTGGCGTTTTGCCAAACAGACAGATGGTGTGTTTTTTTGTCGTTTAGAAGATACTGACCAAAAGCGGGAAATTGAGGGCTCAGGAGATAAGGTTTTAGAACAACTTTATAAGTTTAATGTAATTCCCGATGAGAGCTTTCTAAAAGAAGGGAATTATGGTCCTTATATTCAATCAAAAAGAAAAGGGATCTACCATGTAGTCATTAAGGAAATGCTTGAGAAAGGCTTGGCTTATCCTTGTTTTTGTACTCATGAAGAGTTGAATGAAATTAGGAAAGAGCAGGAAGAAAAGAAGTTGTTGCCAGGTTACTATCACGAATTTGCAAAATGTCGATTTTTGAGTGATGATGAAGTTATTGAAAGACTTAAAAACAATCAAGAGTATGTAATAAGATTTAAATCTCAAGGCAAAAATGATGATTATGTAGTTTTAGAGGATGCAATAAGAGGAGATATTAGATTTCCTAAGAACATTCAAGATGTTGTTATCATGAAGAGTGATGGATTGCCTACATACCATTTTGCACATGTAGTAGATGATCATTTCATGAGAACTACTCACGTTACAAGAGGAGAAGAATGGATCCCGTCTGCACCTATTCATTTGGAAATCTTTGAACAATTACAGTGGCAAAAGCCTGTTTTCTGTCATTTTCCGGTTATTATGAAAGTTGATGATGGGAAGAGAAGAAAGTTATCAAAACGTAAAGATGAAGAAGCTTCAGTTGATTACTTCTTAGAAAAAGGGTATCCAATTGAGGGATTCTTAGAGTATTTGATGACTTTAGCAAACTCAAATTTTGAAGAGTGGCGTCTTGAGAATCCTCAAGCTAATATCTTTGATTTTAAATTGGATTTCAAAAAGATGAGTTTGGATGGAGCGCTGTTTGATTTGGAAAAGGTTAGTTCGATTTCAAAAGATAGATTAGCTTTTATGACAAAGGAACAGTTCACGAAAAGAGCGGTTGATTATGCAAAGAATTATGATGATGAGTTGTTCGATTTAATCAATCGGGATATTGAGTATTTTAAAAGGATTATCAACATAGAAAGAGAACAAGAAAAGCCAAGAAAGGATTATGAAAAGTATAGCGACATATTGCCTATTATAAGTTTTATGTATGATAGATATTTTTCCGGTCTAATTAAGGTTTTACCATTCAATCATAGGTTTAGCATTGATCTGATTATGGAGATTTTGACCAAGTACTCTGATATTATGAATCTTGATTTAGACCAAGAGCAATGGTTTGGTCAAATGAGAGATTTGGCGGTTGATTTTGGTTTTGCAAAAAAACCCAAGGATTATAAAAGCAATCCGGATGTTTTTCTTGGACATGTAGGAGAGTTTGCAGAAATTTTGAGAATAGCGACATGTGGAAAAGCGAGTACACCCAATTTTTATGATGTTTTGAAAATATTGGGAAAAGATCGAGTGATTGATCGGATAAATTATACATTAGAATTACTTAAAGAAAAAAGATCTCAACTTTGAAGTTGAGGTCTATTTTTTATTTCTTAAGAAATTGTATTTACATAATTATATAGTAATACCAAATATATAATACATAGGGTTTAATAAAGTTTTATAAAAATTTTACAATTTAAGTAATAAATTACAGAAAGAAAGGAGGAAAAATCTTGAAGTATAAAGCGATTAAATCCAAGTTGTATCTAACAAAGAATCAACGAACATTCCTGTTAATGTTAATGCATACAGCTAAGAACTTATATAATGAAGCATTAAATAATGTTAGACAACATTATTTTGAAACTAATAGTTATTTAAATTATTCTGAAAACTACAAATTATTAAGTAGAAATAGTGATAACTACCGAATTCTAAATACCCAACAAGCTCAAGCTATTATTCGAAAAGTGGATGAAGCAATGAAAGCATTCTTTGGTTCCTTAAGAAGTAAAGCTAATAACAAAGTAAGACTACCAAGATATCTTGAAAAAGATGGTTATTACTCCATAGTTGACAGAATGGTTTATAAACCGAATGAAGAGTATTATGTGTTACCAAGAAGTAATTTTATTAAAAGAGTAATCGTTAGATTACTTTTGTTCTGTTTACGTTGAAGTTTTTATTGCGATAAAAAAGCAACATATCAATCAATACCATAGTAGCATTAATTATATAAAGAATTATTACTAAGTCAAAGTCATTAAGTAGTTTATGAATTATTCCAAAGATATAACCAATAAATATTACATACAAAAACCAAACACTCTTCCCTTCTGTACTTTTACTTTTTATACTTTTATAGATATTCAATGGCCAAGCAAAGCCGAAGCAAAACAACATCCCGATTTCAAATACACTCATCTAAATTAACCATCCTTATTTTTCTCTAATATATTATAATACCATATTATTTTATAATTTTGATTATAAATTGAAAGTATGAAATTGACTCTTTTTAACTAATAAATGATTGAAAATTTTCATAAAAAAATAAACATAAATATTTTAAACAAAATACTTTTAAATAGTCATGAGTTCATATATAATGTTTGTATAGTCCATTAATTCATCGGCTTTTTAACCGATGAGTTATTTTCTTAAAGAAGTCAAATATTTATTGAGTAGAGGAGAAGTTATGACTAGATATGTTATCAAGAGAAACGGAGTTAAAGAGAAGTTTGATGTTGAAAAAATAGCTAATGCTATGTATAAGGCATATTTGAGTGTAGGCGAGGATATAACACATCAAGAATGCCTTAAACAAGCTAAAAATATTACTAAGGATTTAATTAACAGCGAAAATGAAATATCGATAGAAAAAATCCAAGACTGTGTCGAATTATATTTGATGGAGTCAAAAAAGTATGAAACTGCCAAGGCATATATTAAATATCGTGAAAAACAAAGGTTAGATCGAGAAAACCCTTGGTCAGACAATGATGAAAGACAAGATATGATCTTGCAGAAGTATTTGATTCATAATGAATCAAAAAAGGATTTCATCAAAAGAGTATCGATTAAAAGGCCAGCACTTGAAAAAATCCTAAGGCATAAAGAAGCAATTTTCGGTGGGAGAAACCTTTATGCTATTGGAAGAAATGGTAATATAACTGGAAGCAATTGTTATGTGACTGAAGACCCTCAAGATAATCTTGAAAGTATTTACAAAGTTGATTATCAGATTGCTAGAACATATAGTTATGGTGGCGGACAGGGTATGAACTTGTCTAATATCAGACCAAAGGGAGCTAAAGTTAACAATAGTTCAAACACTACACCAGGGGTAATGGTTTTTGCGGAAAAGTATTCTCATACTACATTAAATACTCAACAAGATAATCGACGTGGAGCATTGATGTTAGTTTTGAATATAGACCATCCTGATATAATTGAGTTTGTGACTACAAAACTAGATTTAAATAAGATTAATGGAGCTAATATATCTGTTGCTTTGACTGACGATTTTATGAAAGCAGTCGAAAATGATGAAACTTGGGTTATGCGCTTTGAAACACCTTATGAGTTGATAGAAAAACGTGTTAAAGCAAGACAATTACTAGAATTGATTGGATATTCTGCACATACCATGGGTGACCCAGGTATTATGTTTATCGATAAAATGAATGATTATCATTTTTTAAGTGAATATGATGATGTCAAATTTACAGCAACCAATCCTTGTGGAGAGCAACCATTAATGCCTCATGGATCTTGTAATCTTGGCAGTATCAATCTAAACGCATTCATAAAGAATCCTTTTTTAGAAGAAGCATATTTTGACTGGGAAAGATTTGATCATGTTGTCGAAGAAATGATTTATTCATTGGATGATTTGTTGACAATTCTAGGAGATAGACATGCGCTAAAAGAGCAAAGAGACCATGTTAAGAAGTATCGTGAAGTAGGTTTAGGTGTAATGGGATTAGCAGATTTGGCATTGAGTCTAAAACTACGTTATGGTTCTGATGAGTTTATTGATTTTCTTGATAAATTAATGAATAGAATGATTAATCAAGCTGCAAAAGCTAGTGCTTTGAACGCTAAAGAAAAAGGTGCTTTTCCCGCCTTTAGCTATGAAAAAATTTCTAAATCAAGATTCTATCAAAATACAATAGATGAAGAAACTGATTCTTTAATAAAGAAATATGGAATGAGAAATTCAAGACTTCTAAGTATTGCTCCTACGGGATCAATCTCAAACATTTTAGGAGTTAGCGGTGGTGTTGAACCATTTTTCCAAATTAGTTATACAAGAAGAATAATCTCGATGTTTGATGAAGAAAAGAAAATTACTGTATGGGAGAAAACGCCATTAGCTATGGCAAAAGCTCTGAACATCGATCCTGAAGATTTACCGGAATGGGCTAAAATTACCTCGCAAAATATTGATTTCATGGAAAGAGCGAATGTTCAAGCAACAATTCAAAAATATGTTGACACAGCAATTTCTTCTACATTCAATATCCCAAATCAAGCTAGTGTAAAAGACGTAATGGATATTTATACAGTTGCTTGGGAAAAAGAGTTCAAAGGTGCAACTGTCTTTAGAGACCGCTGTGCAAAAATCGGTATTTTAGCTGGTATAAACGCGGATAATAAAGACTTGAATCCTGGTACACCTCCTATGATGCATGTTGAAGAAACTTGGATCGATAAAGTTAGTGGTAAGAAAAAAGAATATGTTACCCATATCAATATTGAAAACCAAGTCTATAAACCAGAAAAAATGGAGAGAGAATTGTGTCCTCTATGTAAATCCGTTCTGATTAAGAAACAAGGATGTATTCAATGCAGTAATGATTTATGTGATTATGAGAAATGTTCTATATAGAATTAAACCAGTGAAATAAATCACTGGTTTTATTTTTCGCAATGGGTTATAATTTGTAGGGTATATTTATATAAATTCTTGGAGGAATTGAAGTTGTATTACAAAAAAATAGTTGAATTAAGAGACAAGTGTGGAATATCACAAGAAAAACTCGCTGATAACTTAGGTGTTAATAAACGAGTTCTTTCTAGTTGGGAACAAGGACTTTCAATGCCTGACATTGAGTATTTGAACAAAATATCTAATTTCTTCGATGTGTCTATAGATTTTTTGCTTAAAGATGACTCCAAGAATTCTGGTTTTAACTATTATCCAATTACAAAACCGATTTCTAAGACGATTGGTCAGGTTCAACTGATTTCTTTGGTTTTAGCTTTCTTATCTATTTTGACTTTTGCAGTTACTTTGATTGTTAGTTTGCTTGAACCTTTAGTTTATTATGATATAACAAGCGATAAGATTATCAAAGGCTTAGCGGCTTATTGGTTTACTTACAATGAAATTAGAGTTATTATAATTTTAGCACTGCTTGGATTTGTCATTGCTTTAGTTTTATTATTGTTCTCAAAGAAAAGAAGTTACATAAAGGATTGATGAGTATGGATACATTATTATTTGCATTGAATGCTGTTTTGCCAATACTGATTTTGATTGGTTTTGGTTATCTGCTTAAAAGGAGTAATTTTTTAAAGCAAGACTTCATAGAGACAGCAAATAAGTTAGTGTTTAGAATTGCCTTGCCTTGCTTATTGTTTTTTAATATCTATTCAATAGATAGTTTAGACGATATTAATTGGTCTGTAATTATCTATGCAGTTATTGGAATATTAATTCTATTTGCTTTAGGATTTATTGCGGTTTTCTTTTTTATTGAAGACAAAAAACAAAAAGGAGTTATTATCCAAAGCACTTTAAGGGCTAATTTTGCAATTATTGGAATACCTTTAGCTGAATCCATTGGAGGACAGAGTGCAGTAGCCAATGTCGCGATAATTGCTTTAGTGGCTATTCCATTGATGACAGCATTATCAGTTATATCATTATCAACTTTTGTGGATGAAGCGATTGGTAATCCGTTTATTAATGCTATTAAAAAAGTATCAAGAAATCCTCTAATAATTGGGGTTTTAATGGGAATGCTTGCACTTTGGATAAGAAGTTTTATTCCAGTAGATGAAGTAACTCAAGAACTGGTTTTCTCTCTCAAAGATAATCTTAAGTTTATTTATACGCCAATAAGGTGGATTGGACAGATTACTTCTCCGTTAGCTTTAATAGTCTTAGGAGCTACATTCAAGTTTGATGTTATTAATGGTCTGAAAAAGCAAATAGTTATCGGAACCTTCCTTCGCTCGATTTTAGCGCCGATTATTACACTTACAATAGGGATTCTATTAGCCAAGAGCTTTAAGTTTTTTGATTTTGACAGCAGTGTATACCCTGCGTTGATTTCTTTGTTCGGATCTCCAACAGCAGTTACTAACGCAGTGATGGCACGAGAGATGAAAAATGATGAAGCTTTAGCGGTGCAATTGGTTGTTTGGACGACTTTAGTATCAATTGTTACGATTTTTATTATTATAGTAATATTTAGAAGCTTGAAACTAATTTAAATAAAGAGCCCCTTTTACAAAGAGCAAAAAGGGCTATATCTTTATGTAAAATGAGGTTTTTTCCGGATCGCTAAGCATTATACCTTCATTTGTTTCTTGATGGTTTAAATTCTTTTCTTTTATCTGCTTTAAAGTGTATAAATACTTTTCACATGAGGGATAAGTTATCGAGAAAGATTTAAGTCTCGGTTCTTCCCCATCGTTTTTGTTAGTTTTTTTCCAAGAGTTTATTGCTAGATGATGGTGATATTGATTATCGCTCATAAATATTGCTTTTGGAAATAGCTTGTTTGTAATGTTGAAGCCAATCACTTTTTGGTAAAAGTCAGCAACCGCTTCGAATTTAGTCACTTGAAGATGCAAATGACCGATAATTGTTTCTGGAGGGAAAGCAACAAATAGATCGTTATCATTTATTGAATAATATACACCTTTATAATCAAAGGGAAGATTATCCATTTCAATATGATTATCTATATATGTCCAAGCACTGTCATCCCTGTCACAATAAACTTCAATGCCAAAACCATCTGGATCTTTTAAGTAAATTGCTTCACTTACTAAATGATCAGCAGCTCCATCGATTGGTATTTGTTTGCGAATTAGATGGTGCAAGAATTTGCCTAAATCTCTTCTTGATGGAAGAAGCAAAGCAAAATGGTATAAATTATTGGGATTACTTGATGATTTTTGTTTACTCTCATAAAGTCTTATTATTTCAGTTTCATAGTCTAGAGTTAAGGATACATAGTCATTGTTAGAGTTTAAAACAGAAAAACCCAAATCATTCTTATAAAAATCAAGACTTGTTTTCATATCATGTACATTTAAATCGACTCTAGAAATATGGATAGCATTTTTATGATACAAATAGTTCACAAATATCAACTCCTATATAAATATTATATATAATTGCTTTTTATTTGCCTTGCTATTTGCTTAGATATTTTATTCTAAGTAATTGAAAAACAATTAAAAAATATAATAAAAAAAAGTTGCTTTTTAAACAAATCTTTGATAATATATATATCGGCCTTTAAATTAGGATGTGCTGTTTAACTTTTTATCTGACATATGCATAATCCAAAAAATATGGCGACTTATGCGCTCATAGCTCAATTGGATAGAGCGTTTGACTACGGATCAAAAGGTTTCGGGTTCGACTCCTGATGAGCGCGCCATTTTTTCGGGAAGTAGCTTAGCTTGGTAGAGCGCCTGGTTTGGGACCAGGAGGTCGCAGGTTCAAATCCTGTCTTCCCGACCATTGAAAGATAAGAGTAAGGCAACTTACTCTTTATATTTTATTAGGACCCTTAGCCAAGCGGTAAGGCACGGGACTGCAACTCCCTCACCGCCGGTTCAAATCCGGCAGGGTCCTCCATGAATTTAATACGGAGTTTATTTCTATAATTGCTTAAAATATGCATTTTATGTGTATTATTGGCTTGTTTTATGGAAATAAACAACCTTTTCGATATTAGATTTAAATTAAAAGACAAACTCGAATTCTAAAAGATGATTTTAGAACTGTGGTTTGTCTTTTTTTTCGTTTGATGAGATAAATTACTCAACCGGATTTGAACTACCTATACAAGCGGATTCGAATTTTGTATTAGTCATTTTAAAAGAAAATATTTTGAGAATTATACCTTGACAGCCTAGGTATGATAATATATAATAAATGCATAGGTAGATTAGGTAGGTGGAATAATGGAAAAGAAATTAATAGAATTTGTAATGAACCATTTTGATGACGATGAAAGAACCACAAATGAAGAAGCAATTAAAGAAATTAATGGCAATCTAATTGACAGATATCATGATTTATTGAGTCAAGGAAAATCTGAAGAAGAATCCTATCTTGAATGTATAAGTACATTAGGGGATATAAGAAATCAACTCACAATCAATAAAAAAGTTGACACAAGCAAAATATCAATTAAGATGCAGTTTTTAATTTTTTTTCTTTCTGGAATAAGTATTGTATCTTTCTTTTTTTATTCAGGCATAGGATTAACATTATTACTTGTTAGTATTGTTCTTTTTTCATATGTTTATCTATTTCTTTTTAGACAAGCAAAACAAGCGCTCACTCATGACAATATCGGTTCCTTTGGGGAGGAATTGTTAAGTTTAACTAAATCACTTTTCCCACTAATGATTATGTGGGTGATTTCAGTTAGCCTATTGATATTGGAGACACTTCTTATTCTTTTTTCAAACTTAGATAAGCTAGTCATTCGGATGTTTTATCAAAGCACACCAATAGGCATATTCTTTTTAATGTGGCTCGTTTTTTCTGTCTTCATTTTCTTTTCCGTATTGCCAAACTACACAACAATTATTAAGCGTTATCAGATAGTTACTGGCAATATAACCACCCTCTTTCCACTTCAAAAAATAGTGGATAAAATGAAAAATAAGAAAAGCAAGGTTTATTCTGTTTATAAAAAGCAAATTTATCTTAAATATTTCTTCTTTTCCTTACTTCACATTGTTTTAACTATGTTATCAGAGACTAGACAGTATTACCGAGGATTTGTGCTTTTACCGAGCGGAGATCAAGAAATTAGAACTATTTTAACCGATTCTTCACCTTTATGGAAAAGACTTCTGGACACTCCAAATAATATTGGGTTTATATTATTACTCATAATTATAGTTGTAGGAATAGTAATGTTTACATATGCATTCAAACATAAGCAATTATATTTAAGGAAAATATTTTTGATATTCAATTTTAGTTGGTTTATAGGTATATTAATTACTGCATTTTCTTTCATGTTTTATACCGGTATTATGAATGATTTCTCAATTGTTATCTATTATTCTATCAGCGTCATAGCAATACAGGTCACTTTCTTGATTTTAAATAGAAAAACCGAGGAACTACTATATGAATGATAAAAAAAATAGTTTAGTCGGAGATCTTCTGAGAGGAAACACAGATAAAATACTACTTTCTATTCTAATGAGAGAGGATTCTTATGGGTATCGCATCAATAAAATTATGGATGAAGAAACTAACCATCGTTTTTCATTAAACGAAGCTACGCTTTATACAACTTTTAAAAGATTAGAACAAGATGATCTAATTAAATCATATTGGAAAGAATCAGAAAACTCACAACCAAGAAAGTACTATTCAATAACAGAAAAAGGTAAGCAAGAATTATTTCAAAGTAAAATCGAGTGGAAAGAAGCAGTGGATATTATTGCCCACTTTATTGGTGAATAAATCCAGTTATATAATTTTCTCTGATGTAAGTTGATATAAAATATTGATAGTAAAAAAGACAAACTAGAATTCTAAGAAGAAAAGTTAGAACACAAGTTTGTTTTTTTCTAATTTTAAGATGTGTTTTATTATAAGATTCAAATTCGCTTTAGAAAAATATAATACCATGTGTGGCATTATAATCCGTCTTTCTGATTCGATATGGAATTGAACCAAAATATAGTAATTCTTGAGATAAATCAATGTTGTCATAATCACTGCGCTTACCTATAACAAAGATGATTTTGTTACGTTCAAGTACAATCAGTTTAGAGAAGAACTTCTTGTACGGGAACTCTTCAATTGAATTAATAGGAAGAGAATATTCTTTAAGAAGTGATTTGATTCTAATCAAATAGTTTTCCACATTTAAATCTATCATTATCTTATTTTGAAGTTCAGCAACCTGCATTTTTAAATCATAAATATCTTGATTCAGTTGATCGATAACTGCTTTATGGAAACCATCTGTCTCTGATATTATCTCGTTTAACTTCGTTTCTGAGAGCGATAACTTCGCCCGTGCTGCTTTTAGTTCTTGTTTTGCTATAACGAGTCGTTCATCGTTATTTAAAGCCTTAGATAAGCTGTTTAAGAATGCATTCTTGTTTTTGATGATTATGTTGATTTGATTCACAATCTCTTGATCTGTGACATCACAAGATAAGGTTTCAGCAACACATGTTTTCTTTGATGCATTGGATAAACACTGTAAAAACCTATTTGCGAAGGAACTCGTATTCTTATTGACTTTCATGTTGAAATGTTTTCCACAATGAGCACATCTAACAAAACCAGTATAAGGGGTATCTTTTGTACCAAAAGTTTCTTCCATATCCTTGATATTACTTTTTTGATATTTAATACTTTTTTGTTTTCTCATTTCCTGTACCTTGTTAAACGTAGCTAAGGATATTATTGCTGGATGTGAATCTACTACATAAAATTGTGGAAGTTCACCTTTGTTATTGACGGTAAGTTTAGACTTGAAAGATGGTCGATATGTTTTTTGTAACAAAGCATTTCCAGTATATTTTTCATTCTTAAGGATTCCATAAACTGCAGTTTTGTTCCATCGTTTATTACCAAAAGTAGTTGGGATGTTATGATCTTCTAGATATTTCATAATAGGAGTTGCTCCAAACCCATCTAAGAACATTTCATAGATCTTTCTAACGGTTGAAGCTTCTTGTTCATTGATGACTAGTTTTCCAAATTCATCATGATCATATCCAAGCATTCTCTTAGTAACAACATGAAACTCTCCTTTTTCAAATCTTTTTGTATTTCCCCATTTAACATTTTCGCTAATGGATCTTGATTCTTCTTCAGCCATTCCACTTAAGATGGACATAATTAGCTCAATTTTTGGATCGAAAGTAGAGATGTTCTCTTTTTCAAAGAACACTTCAACATTTTTATTTTTTAGTTCTTGAATCAACCTAATACTATCAACAGTATTTCTAGAGAACCTGGAGATTGATTTTGTGATAATTAAATCGATTAATCCATTTCTTGCAGCTTCAATCATCAAATTGAACTGAGCTCGTTTGGTTGTATTTGTTCCACTTTTACCTTCGTCAGCGTACACTCCAACAAAATTCCAATCAGGATGGCTCATGATTTCATTGGTATATGTTGACACTTGCGTATCAAAACTTAATAGTTGAACATCAGAAGAAGTAGAAACTCTTGCATAAGCGCAGACGTTTCTCTTTTTTTCATGAAGGGATAAATCTTTATAATTAATGACTTCCTTTAGTTCAATCATATAAGTTCATCTCCAAACTCAATAATGCGGTATTTGATTTGAAATCCATACTTATCATTTTTAATTGATGATTCAAACAGTGAATCGTATGTTTTTAGGAGTTCAATTTTGTCAGTGAAATCTTTAGAAGATACTTCTAAATTACTCATACATAAAATCACTTCCTGGTTTGATAATTGAATGATTTTTTTGAATACTAGGAGCAAAGCATCACGACTTAGTATGTGAGTCTTTCTTAAAAACTCATTCAACTTAAGTGTGCGCTCATTGTTAATATGCAGAGAAGCAAGTTGATTTTGTAATGCATCAAGTTCAAGTTGCAAATCATCAATCTCTTGTTTCTTATCTTCAAAGGCTTTGACAAGATATTTATCATTTTGATTTGATGCATCGGATATCCTTAAATTGATCAATCCTTTAATCTCATTTTCCACACCGCTTATTTCTCTTTGTTTTAATTCTATTGAATCAATAATTTGACTTGAATCAAAATTGTTTGTAATTGTATCTGATATCTTTTCAATGAGAGAAGGATTGATTATATCTAGTTTTAATAAGGCATCGCTACAGACCATTTCAAGTGTTTCATTATCAATGGGTAGATTATCACATTTGATTCTCTTTTTTGAAGTGTTTTTACAGGTTAGAACAACTCTTTCATTTTCTGTATGATAGTTATAATAGTTTCTATTTAAGACACGTCCACAAGAGCCACAGTGAGTGATTCCACTTAATGGGAACTGATTCCCATAACGAGATGAATCATTAACCGTTGAACGATTTTTGATGGTTTGCTGAACAACATCGAATAACTCTTTTGAAATAATGGCTTCATGATTATTTTCAATATAATACTGTGGAGCTTGTCCTGTATTGATTACTGATTTATGAGATAAATAATCAAGTGTAACTCTTTTTTGAAGAAGAACATCTCCCATATATTTTTCATTCTTAAGAATATTCATAATATTGGCTGGGTGCCAAACAACTTCTTTTCTCCCGTTTTTGATTTCATTATCAATTAAATGTTTGGTTATTTCTCTATAGGACATTCCTGAAATATATAAGTTAAAAATCATTTTGACTATTTTAGCCTCATCTTCATTGATAATTATTTTTCCATGCTCATTTTTGTCGTACCCGAGAAATCTGCTTGTATTGATTCGAATCGTTCCTTCTTTGTACCTTTTACGAATTCCCCATTTGACATTCTCACTAATGTTTCTAGCTTCCTCCTGAGCAATTGAAGAAAAGATTGTCAGCATTAGATCTACTTTAGAATCTGTGGAACTGAGATTTTCCTTTTCAAAAAAGACCTCGACATTGATTAATCTCAGCTCCTGGATAATCGATAGACAATCTACAGTGTTTCTCGCGAATCTTGACAACGATTTTGTAAGGATTAGATCGATTTTTCCATTTCTTGCATCTTCAAGCATTCTTAAGAAATTGACTCTTTTCTTAGTGCTGGTCCCAGATGTTCCTTCGTCTGCATATAAATCCACAAAGTCCCAATCAATGTTTTCTTGGATTCGACTAGTATACTCTGTGATTTGAGCATTGTAAGAATTCAACTGATCGCTTGAATCTGTGGATACTCTTGCATAGGCACATACGCGTTTCCTTCTTGGAAGTTCACCCGCATAACTAGGAATAAATGCTGGGGTAGCATCTATTCTGATTACTTTTCTTTCGTTCATTTCATAACCTCCATTTCGTTATCACACATATTCGCTCTAAAACAAACTATTATCAAGTCAATTCGATACGGAGTTTATTTTGCAAAAAGGATCTTGTGTTCTTCAAAGAGAACTAGGAGTGAATCATAAAATTCAATAAAGGAAATAATTCCTTCTTGATACAGTTTATCTAGCATAGCTTTCTTATAATGATACTCAAGTTGATTTTGTTTGTCTGAATTCACTAAGGCTCCTTCTAAAGAACAAAAAATCCTACGCATAACATGCGTAGGACATCTTAGGTCAAAAGACCAATTCAATTTTATCGCCACCACTATTGTATCAAATTCAAAATGAAATTGTGACCATCTAGTGTAGACGTTTTAAAAATCTTTTATAGCTTTCTTAATGATACCGATTAAAAGCGTATCAATGCCATCTTTATCTGTTTGATTTGGCATCATATTTTTATCTAAATAAGTGTAAGTATTTTTCCGTCTTGAAGTAGGAGTAAGTCTCACTATTGATGGATAATGGAATTCATTATCTCTTAGCAAAGCATAAACACCACCCTCACTGATTTGACTTATAACAAATAAATTCATATCGACAATCAAAGTGGTACCTTTAGGCATTTTAAGTAATATAGAATCTGATAGCAAATCAATTGCTACCAATTTTTTTGAATCATTGAGATTACTATCAAAAACAAAATTTTCATTTTGTGGAGATTTACGGTATTTGCCGTACGAGTCAAGTTGGAATCTTGTAATCATGTTTGTCTCGCCAATTGCGTACTTGTTTTTTCTTTTTAGCAGGGCATCAATAGATGTATCATACACATATGAAAGCAACATTAGATTTGATGCTTTGGCATCTGTTTGACCTTGTTCATAAGATATTAGTGTTTTCTTAGTAAAGGCCCCATAACATCGTTTAACTGTTTCATCAAGTGTTAAATTTCTAGATAATCTAATGTCTTTATCAATCCCAGAATAATCAACATATGGATTATTAAATACAAATTTTTCTTTTGCCATAATCTTCACTTCCTTCCAACTAGTAATATTTTATCACGTATTTAACAAAGTAACAAAAACTTTATCTAAATTGCATATAAAGTGTAATATATTACACCATATGAAATGGATAGTATGCCAGTTAGAAAGCATTTAGTGAACTTTGTAATCTTTCATATAAAGTGTAATTTTATGTCTTTTGTAAGACAAGTAGTCCATTCAAAAATATTCTATTATCCTTTGTTTTATTATAGAGGTACAGTTGTTAAACAAAAGAAAATGACGGAGGGCTATAAATGGATTTAAGAATGTATTTGGTTAACGCAAGACAAAATAAAGGATATTCTCAAAGGCGGACTGCAAGAGAGTCTGGAGTATCTTATCAACATTATGCCAAAATCGAAAATGGAGATCGAGGAAAGAAAGTATCCTTTCTGACAATAGGGCGTATCGCTCAAGTCTTAGACATACCCCTAGAAGACTTCTATCGGTTTGAAAAAGAATATGCAGATGAAGTGGAACTAAACAATGAATCTAGAAGGCATTGATTTCGAAGAACAAATCCACGGTTATATTCAGAGTCTGGATCGAAAAGAGATTACTAAAGTATCATACTTAAAGATCTTACTATCATTTAATGAGTACTTAAAAGCAAATTCAATTTTATCGCCAAATAAAAAGGATATCTTATGCTATAAAGAGTATTTATCAAAGAGAGTAAAATCAGCAACAATTCAAAAAACAATTGTTGTATTAAGAGGATTCTTTACATACCTTGATTCAGAAGATGTCTACCGAAATATTATGACGGGAATTAGAGGGGTTAAAATAGAACCTACCTTTAAGAGAGCTTCATTAACGCTTCTTGAAATGGGGAATCTGTTAGACAAAGCAAACGAGTTATCAGGATCAATCGAAGGAATAAGAAACTATGCAATTATCGCATTGTTAGCTACCACTGGATTAAGAACTATCGAAGTGGAAAGAGCAGATGTGAGGGATTTGGTTGCGATTAGTGATGAGTACAAGCTGTATATTCAAGGCAAGGGTCACGATGATAAAGATTTGTATGTCAAAATATCAGATGATGTTTATCAAATCATCATGAAATATCTTTTTTTACGAGAAGATGAATTTGAATCATTATTTATCACCCATGGTAGAAATAATCATGGAGAACGAATTAAGACGAGAACCATAAGAGGCATAGTTAAAGAAGTTTTAAGAAAAACGGGTATTGATGATAAAAGATATACTGCCCATAGCTTAAGACATTCTTTAGCTACGAATTTAATCTTATACGGACACGGCACATTAGAAGAAGCAAAACAAATATTAAGACATAAAGACATATCAACAACCCAAATATATAATCATTCACTAGCAAGATCTCAAAATGATGGGGAACTAATCATGAGCAAGCTTTTGTTTGAAAGAAAGGAAAAAGAACATGAGTGATAAAGTTGTACTATATGATGTGAATGATCTAATTGAAATTCTTAAAGTTACTAGGGTAACAATTATTAGGTATATCAACCAAAAGAAGATCAGAGCATTTAAAGTTGGACATGGTTGGAGAGTGACAAAAGAAGCTCTTGAAGACTTTATCAAAATAAGCGAAAAGAATCATGGCTGGAAAACCTAAACTAGGACTTGAATTCTTTTCTGTGGATGTTGATATGACTAGAAATATGAAAATCAAAAGATTGATGAGAGAATTTGGTTCAGAAGGTTATGCATCCTTTATGTACCTTATATCCTGGGTATATGAAAAAGGACAATTTTGGCGATATGATAATCTTGAAGATGTATTGTTTGGTTTATCTGAAACAATCAATATTAATGAAGATAAAGCATTACTTATTATTAATTATTTACTTGATGTTGGTTTGTTTGATAGAAAATCTTTTGATAATGGATACTTAACATCAAAAGCAATTCAAGAAAGATATTATTACGCGACAAAAAGAAGAAAAGTTCGGATTCTAGAAGAATGTTGCTTATTATCAGAAGAAGAGATGAAACTCATTGATAGTAAAACCGATTATCAAAATATCATCTATGTTGACAAAGATGACATTCATGTAAGCAAAGATGTGATTTCTGTATACAAGGATAGACAAAGTAATAGTAATAATAAAAGTAAAAGTAAAAAAGATAAAGGAATGATAAATCATGATATTGGATCTGTCGATCCGAATACTATCCCTTTTCAAATTAATTATTATCTTCAAGTCTTAATAAACAATGAAATCGTTACTGGAACTGAAGACTGGATTACAGTATTAAATGACTTCTTGTATATGATAACTAGAAAACACAACAAAGATGACGTTAGAAAAGCAATTTTCTATACGATTAAACGTATAAAGCATAATAGTTGGATGGATTCTTTAGGTTACGAAATATTGAGCAAAGAACCATATTTAGAGGAATCAATAACGAATAATATTGTATATAACGAGTCAACTATTGACAGAATCGAACGTATGAAAAACTTTAGTGCAATGTTTTATTAGAAACCAGAATCATGACAGAAAAGTAAACGGAGTTTTTGACGGAGTAAACGGAGTATTTTTTGAAGTAACATCTAAAGTGATTTTAATTGAATTTGAGAGAAGACACACAAATGCAACGAGATTTCATACACTAATTGAAAAACCGTTGCATTTTGTTATTTTTATGCTATACTATACTTGAAAAGAAGTGTGGTGAGGATATGAAAGACCAAAAGAAAAAAGATATAATTCTGGAATACATAAAAAATAACTATGATAACAAAACACCTATATTTGTAAATGATATCTATAAAGTCTTTCCGCAAATTAGTGAAGGGACAATTAGATCTTTATTTAAGCGCTTTAGTGAGGCTGGTGTATTAGAAAAAGTGAATAACGGTGTATACGCTTTGCCTAATAAAGAAAGCATTTTAGGTAAAGCTACAGTTTATATTTCAGACGTTATTCAAAACAAGTATATTCTGAATGAAAAAGGTGAGAGAATAGGATATACGAGTGGAATAAACTTCTCAAATCAAATTGGGCTCACATCTCAAACCGCAAGTGTTAACACAATCTACTCAAATAACGTATCAAATAGAAAAAGGATGACAACACTAAAAAACAATCGGTTGATAGTTAACGCACCAAGAGTTGAAGTAACTGATGATAACTATAAATTACTTCAAGTATTAGATTTGTTGAATGAATTTGAAAAACTTAGTGAACACGACTTAAAAAAAGCATCAAAAAAAATATTTGAGTTTTTAGGTGTTATTAGATTAAAAGGGGAAGAAGTAGAGTCTATTGTTTCTAAATACCCATTAGAAGCACAAGTGAAATTCTATAAAATTGGAGGAGCGAATGTTATTACATCAAAATAAAGAAGAATTCGAACAAATTGTTCAAGCGGTAGCTGATGATTTAGGGTTAGGTAATTTCCAGGTTGAAAAAGATTATTATGTTTCATTGTTTCTAAAGGAACTACAAAAAATGGAAACTAATATTCAAATTGTATTTAAGGGTGGAACATCTCTTTCAAAATGTTATGATATTATTGATCGTTTTTCAGAGGATATAGACCTATCAGTAAAATTCAATACAGATAAAATCACAACAGCTGAAAGAAGAAAACTAAAAACAATCATTACTGAAATTATTGAGTTTTTAGGTATGAACTTCATTAATCCTGAAGAAGTTGGATCAAGAAGAGACCATAATGAATACAATGTGGGATATAATAATGTATTTCAGCCAGACGAAAACACTGTACCTTACATTATTGTTGAAACAATTGTAGTATATAGACCATACCCTATAAAAGAGATGGAAATTAGTAATTATATTACAAAGTATTTGAAGAAAAATAATAGGAACGACTTAATTGAAAAATATGAGTTATCTCCGTTTGTAATGCCCATACAAACAATAGAAAGAACCTTTGTTGATAAACTTTTCGCAATTTGTGATTATCACTTAGGAAAGGAATATGACCGTTACTCAAGACATATTTATGATGTACATATGATTTGGAACAGCGGAAAACTGAAGAAAAATTTAATGCAAGAAATAGTTCCGGATGTTATTAAAGACCGACAACTTTTTGGTAAGAGAAATCTATCATGTCAACCAGAAGCTGCACCTAACGAAATTTTGAAAGAAATAGTTGAACAAAAAGTTTACGAAGAAGATTATAATGACGTTACTTCAAAATTCATATACAAGTCGGTTGATTATAATACTTGTATTGAGAGCTTGAAAGAAATTATAGACTTAAATATTATTCCGAATCATATCAAAAAGTATTAGCGGATTGTTGCGTACTTCGTTTCACTGCTTTTTTGAGTATTTATTACCGATAATCTATGTTAACGGTCATGTCAATCATATAACAAGAAATAACAAAGATACTCGAATGAAACTTTGAGTATCTTTTTTGTATCAAGTGCTTTTGATTAAAACGTCGCCACTAGCTGTCTATGCAAGATTAGATCCATCTTGTACAATATAGGGGTAAGTAAAAGGTGAGCGGTTTACCTTTTCTAAGGAGAGGGCATTATTGGCAAAAGCATTAGACACATTTGAACGATGGGAAAATCAAGGGTTACTCAAGGAAAAATTAAAAACAATTGAAGAGTTAGTTTCTAAAAATGTAGTACAAGAGAAAATAGCAAAAGTGTTAGGAATTTCTGAAAAGACACTTCAAAAACTAAAAAATAGACATGTTGAATTTGCAAGAGCTTTTTCAAAAGGCGAAACGGACATGAAGGATAATCTTATCGGAGCTATTTATAAAAAAGCAATTGGTTTTGAGCATGAAGATATACAAACATTAGTAGAAGATCAAAATGGTAAATCCAAGAAGAAAATAGTGAAAACTAAAAAGTATTATCCACCTGATCTTAATAGCGCAAGATATTTGTTAATCATTAAGTTTGGAAGACCATTCAATGATAAAAAAGATGAACTGGATTTATTGGAAAGAAGAATGGATGAAAAGCAAGATGAATGGACCAATGAACATGGTTCAGCAGAGGAGGATAAGATTGATGCTTGATATAGATGATTTAATGAATGAAAATATTACATCATTCTCCAAAGCGATAATGGTTGATCACTATGCAAATGAGAATATTTTTGGGAAACTTATTGGAAAATTGAAAAAAGATTATCATAGTCTAAAAAAATCAGATTTGTTTTACCTTAGCTATAGAAAAGAAATGTATCATTTCCATGTAACAATTTCACATTTTGATGATATCCACACTGAATTAACTCCAGTTGAATACAAAATCTTTAAGAATGCTAATCAAATGAAAAAGTATATTAGAAATATTCAAGAACATATGGGAGAGCCTTCACACTCATTTGAAAGAAGAACCTCCGATATGCCAGAAATATTTAATAATCCCGAATAAGAGACTAATTCACTACAATATAAAAACAACGTCACACTTGGCTCAAATATGCCTTGTGTGACGTTTTTATACTTGATAGCAGTAGTCGGTTTCATGTGTGGGATTTATTGCATAGAATCGATATATTATATAAGTAATTTAATGTCAAATACATAATTAATTAAATTCTATACCCCCTGCACTGCTATGAAAAAACAGGACACACTCCCCCCCTTTGTAGATAATGATGTATAATATAATTAAGACAAGGAGAAAAAGGATGACAAATCACTATACAACT
>Ga0334883_1001234_pt1 | contig 39470 bp, 17 predicted proteins | sample GraSluR1_MG_6_FD_207230 | JGI IMG/M metagenome (GOLD analysis project Ga0334883, IMG submission 207230) | Sludge microbial communities from methane-producing bioreactor in Wageningen University, Netherlands - Granular Sludge_09_05-R1 | ecosystem: Engineered > Bioreactor > Anaerobic >...
GGGCCGAGTGCCCCAATGCTACGGCGGAGCTCCGCACCACTCGGCCCCGCACCCGCAGATGGACAGCGTGGCCTACGGCTTCTTCTCCCTGGGGTACCCCGCCGACGGCAGGTTGACGCCCGCGTTCATGCTGGATGACTACGAAGTCTGGATCGTGGGCCAAGAGCCGGGCGGACGGTAGTGGCGGCGCGGTCTCCACCGAACTCCCCCCGCTTCCGGGAGCCCCGGTGTGAGTGCGGTGTGGCGCTCCGCGTCGGGACACGGAGTTAGATCTTCCCGCGGCCCGCCGCATGGAGCGCTCACCCGCCGACGGTCAGGCGCATCCGTGCCCGCGCGCCGCTGGCCACGTCTCGCAGGTCCACCCGCCATACACCGGGAGGCGGGTCGTAGCCGAGAGGAACGGAGCGGCTCAGTTCGCCCTGCTCAACGAGGCAGTTCTCGGCGTACTCCTCCCGGACACGACCCGTGGCGTCGGTGACCTCCATGCGGACTACATGGCGATCCGGGAGGCTGCCGTCGGCGGTCACCAGTTGCGCCCGCACGTTCAGTCTGCCTGCCTCAGGCAGGTACTCCGCCTCCCCCTCGAGCTCCCGCACTTCGTAGGGCAGCAGGGCATACAGCCTGGCCCGTGCCGGATGGATCATCTCCTCGATCTGCCGGCGGTAGCCCCTGTATACCCCCCTGCGCACGTCGTACACGTGGGCCTCGCGGCCGAAGTCGATGGTGGTGGGGTGCGCGCGCATATCGCTGAAGAGGATGCGCTCATCAGGGCGCAACGCGAAGTCGCGCAGGATTCCGACGTACTCCGCTGCACCGTCCACGAAGCGCACGCGCTCCGTGGCCTGCAGGGGGCGCCTGCCGTGGGGGCCGGCATGAACGCCGCACTCCACCCTCGGGACAAAGCCCGCCCACCTGAGCGCTCCGGCCACACTCTGGCGGAAGGGCATCTCCGTTCCGAGGGTGCGCCACACCTGATAGTCCCGGGCGAGCGCATTGAGCAGGATCGCCTTGCCCTGTCCGTACTCGTGGAGCATAGGCACGGACGTCCCCCGGCCGTTGCGGGCGAGGGCCGTCGCGCCGGCGGGCGTCAGGTCCGTGGCCGACAGCCAGGTCCCGAGAGATGACAGGCCCTCGACACTCTCGCCCAGCCTGTCGGCGGCACTTCCATCCAGCATGACCTGCTCCAGCGCCACCTGCGGCAGGCCGGCGGGAGACTGCACTCCGAAGACATCGGCCAGAACGCCTCCGGCGACGGGGCGCATCGCGCCGTCGAACAGCCCGGGGGCGAAGTCGGCAAGGACGACGCCTCCTTCGCGCACGAACTCCCGAATCGCTTCCGCGGTCCTCTCATCCACGCGGATGCCCAGCGGCAGCACCAGCATGCCAATCCCGTCACGCTTCAGGACGCCCTCTTTGAGGCAGTCGTCCGAGACCACGTCATAGCCGAACCCGACATCCCTGAGGAGGTTGGTAAGGCCTTCCCAACTGTTCATGTAGACATGGTCGTCTCCGCCCGACCAGGCCTCCACGCCGCTCCACTCCTCCGGCTTGGGCAGAGACGGCATGCCCGTGGCCTCGTTGGTCCCTCCCAGGAACGCCGTGGCGTTGAGGCTCCCCTGGCTGTAGAGCACGGCGATGCGGTCATTCTGCCGCTCGGCGTTGAACAGCAGCTTCGCAATGCCGGACTTCAGCTCCTGAACGCCCTCCAGGGCCTTCCCGTAGCCGTGCAGGGGCCCCAGGTCCGGCGCGAGCACTCCGGGGAAGTGGTTCCACGGCACGCCGTACCAGTAGTTCAGCGCATTCATCTGCCGCAGCACCGACCACCACGGGTACATCTCCATGGCCTCGTAAGGCTCGTAGCTGTACACTCCGTAGGAGCCGGAGTAGACCGACTGACGACTGCCCTGCCTGCGCGCCGATCGGTAGACATCGAGGGTCATGGGGTGGCCGTACGCGCCGACGTTCCCGAAGACACCGGCCAGCTTCCAGTAATCGAAACCGGTGTTCGGGGCCGGGTAGGTGATGGTGTTCTGGATGGACAGCGGGTTGCGGGGGTCTACCTCCCGGATCGCGTCGTGCAACGCGCCGACAAACTCCACCAGCATGTCCTCGCGAGCCAGTTGCTGGTCAACCCAGCGGCACAGGCCCCCGTAGTCCGGCCGGGCCGCATTGTTGGCGAGAGCCGCCGCCTCGGCCTGGTCGATCGGCTCTACCTGGGAGAAGTCGGCGTAGGCGGTGCTCCACGCCTCGTTGAGGCGGGCGATGTCGCCGTACCGGCGCTGCGTCCAGCCCGCAAGGTACTCCCGGGCGGCGGCCGTCCAGTCCTCGGGATAGCTGAAGTCATCGCCCAGGTGGTAGTGGTACAGGGGATAGGCGCCCAGCCGCCGAGCCGCGGCCTGGACAGTGCCGGTGTTGACCTCGGGCGTGGCCGTCGGCGAGATCATCCGGATGCCGCGCATGTTGGCCGCCTGGACCTCCGAGCGCATGTTGTAGATCGCGTCCGCCTCGGGCTCCCCGCGGTTGATGTCCACCCCGTCCCGGGCGTGCTTCCAGTTTCTCTGCCAGTTCCTCCCCGTTACCTGTCCGCCGCCCGTCACGGCGGCCCACATCTTGACCACAAGCTCATCGGCGGGCGGGTCCGGCTGCCGGATGATGAAGGAGCGGCGTGCCTCGTGAAGCACGGTCCCGTCGCCCGCACGCAGCGTGACGTTCACGTAGTTGTACAGGTGCAGCGAACCGGCGGTCGGCACGCCGACCTGCACCGTCTCCTCCGCCGGCACGGTCTGCCGACTCACGATCCGCCCGTAGTTGTCCACGGCTTCCACCCAAAGCTCCAGCCCGGGCCCCGGCGCGCCGGACAGCCGGATCGTGGCTCTCGCCTCCGCCTCGTGCGGGACCACCCTGTCGGCCAGCTCGACCCCGGTGATCTCTACCTCCGCGGACACCCGCAGCGCCTGCAGCGCCCAGTCCCGCACCGCTCCGCCTTCGCAGAGGCGCACGAGCACACAGTAGTCGCCCCCCGGGAGGCGAGGCAGATCAAGCTCCGCGCCTGCGCCTACCACATCCACCTGTGCCCGGTGCCGCTCGCGCCCATCCCGGTCGTACACGACCCATTCCAGCCGACTGTCCTCGACCGCTGTCTCCACCTCCGCCGCGATGGTCAGCGGCAGCTCGACGCGCGCAACTGCCGACCGGGGCGTGCGCACCACAAGCCCACCCGCGGGCCGTCCCGAGCACCACAGGACCACGCGGGACAGGAGGCTGTTGAAGGCCTCCTCCTCAAGCCGGGGAAGCCGGTCGTAGACCAGCCAGGAGGGGTCCGGCGGGGCATTGTCGCGGGGATAGCCCCACACCGCCGCCGCGCGCCGGCCGCGCTCGTTCTCGTACAGAGCAAGCGTGCTCTCAGCGGCGGCCTCCGGTGTCTCGAAGTCGGCCCGCAACTGCCGCAGGATCCCAAACGGGACCGCGGACTCGAAGAGATCTCGCTGCGCCTCGCCACGCCTCTCGTACCCGTCCAGACCGATCCCTTCCAGGTAGCCGATATACCCGACCCCGTCGGCCATCAGCGCCTGGACTCTTCTCTGTGCCTCAGCCGGGAAGACGTCGAACCGGGTCTCCGAGATGATCACCTGCGGCTTCTGGTTCAGGGCTTGCAGGAGTCGGCCCGCCACGTCCTCGGCGCGCATCCCGACCGAGCCGCTGTGGAACCCGAACTGGGTGCTGCTCCGCGTGTACACCACCGTCAGGTCGACGTCCAGCCGCTGCTTAAGCTCCAGCGGCCAGCGTCCGTACTCGAAGTTGGCGATCGCCAACACCCTCACGGGCCCCTGGGGCAGACACGGCGCCAGCGGAACGTGCGGGGTGATGACGTCGTGGATCGGCTCAACCATGCGCCTGTCTTCCACCGGGAACACCGGCATGATCCGCCCGGTGTCCGGGTCCCCGATCTGGTAGAAGCTGCCCAGATCCGCCGCAATGGAGCCGGAGCCGCACAGCAAGAGAACAAGCCAGGCCGCCGCTATTCTCGCCGCTATTCTCGCCGCTTCTCTCCCCGACGGCCTGCGTCCAGACTGCACTCGCATTGAAGGTACCTCCAGAAAGCTTCCGACGAACGTGTCAGGGGCGTCACGGACTCTACGCGAGATCAATCACATACTTGTAGGCATTGGCCTTCAGCCAGTGCTCGGGCGACTCCCCGTAGCGCGTCAGGTACAGCTCGATGGCGCCGGTCCGACTGTTCTGCAGCGCCGCGAAGTTGGACAACTGGAACTCGGGTGCGACCGTCTCCTGCTCGCCCTTCGTGTCTATGACGGTGACGGTGTCCCTGATCAGCGCGGGCCCTGTCTCATCCACCCGGGCGATGACCAGTGGGTGTCTGGGCATGTTGCCCTCCGGCGGCTCCGGACAGATGTTCCCGATCCAGTACAGCTTTCCGTTGGAATGGCGCAGGAGCCGCGAGAATGCGCTTGGAGAGTAGAATTGCTCGCCGTCCGCATAGCGCCAATCTCGCACCTGTCCCCAGGTGTAGCCGCCGTCCTCGCTGACTGTCAGCCAGTGCCGACCCGGCTGCGTGACCTGGAGGTCTCCCTGCGGGCAAAACGCCTTCTCCAGGTGCGTGCTGCCCCGCAGACCCATGACGAGGCGGCCGTCGGCAAGCTCGGCGACAGTGGGCTCCATCAGCCCTCTTCCCGACCATTCCAGCGGCACCGCGATGAGGCCGGAGACCTCCCAGGCGTAGTCGCCCGCGCCCTCATCCCAGGTCCCGATCGCGCACCTCACCCCACAGGTCGTCTGCTCGCCCCCTGCGGTGCCGACTGTGGCGCGACAGCAGAAGGGGTAAAGCAGTCTGCCTGTCCGGGTCACGATGGCGGTGTACCCTCCGTACATCCCGTTCCGTCTGAGATAGCCCGGCCGGCCCCAATCGGACTCGTCGAAGTCATCCCCGTCCTCGTACCGCAGCAGCCGTGGCGCGGTGAAGGTCCTTCCATCGTCCTTCGACAGGCAGTAGAAGCCGTGATCGAAGTAGCGCTCCTCGCCCTGCCACGATGCGGCCAGCGCCTCGGGGCCTGCGCCTACGAAGATCCTCTGAAAATCAAAGCGCACGGCCTGCTCGCGAAGCGGATCATGGCAGACCGCGAACCAGCAGTGCTCCAACTCGAGATTGCCTTGCCGGGGGTTTTCCTGCGAGACTATCTCAAAGTCGCTGAAGCTCTCCCCGTTGTCGTGGGAATGCCGCACCGAAAGCGACATGCAGTAGTCGCTCTCGATCTCATAGGTCAGTCTCTCGGTCCGGTGCAGGCTTGAGCCGCCCCATGTATGGACGCCAATCACGGCGGCCCCGTATCGGCCATCCTCGTCCTGCCTGTACGGGGAATACAGCGTCCTGGTGCCTCGTGCTGTGGGCATTGCTTCTCTCCTGATGCGCCTGAGGCGCTCCGTATGCGTCCTCATCCACCCGACCTGGGCCGCCCCGACGCCGGCGGAAATGAACCGGAGCTGCTCCAGCTTGCCGGGCGTACACGTCAGATGGGGCGGTGGTTGCGATCCTCATGGGCGCGGCCTTCCCCAGCCAATGCGCGGTCGCAGGGGCAGCATCCGTTGCAGTTCCCGTTCGCAGGCGTGGCCGAGCAGATCACGGACACCTGGAGTCGATGCCAACGCCGCGGTCGAGGTCGTGTGGATCGAGGCGACGGGGCCGCTGGAAGCCGAGGGGACGCAGGCCGGCAAGGATCGGGTCCCGCTTCACGACCTCCCCTCCGGCCCACCGCGAGTTACTGGAGCGTCCCCGCCGTCATCACCCCGTTTCGAGCCGCAGTTCCACGGGCTTCCAGATCCCCGCGGCGTAGCTGTCCTTGCGGACCCGCACCGTCACGCGGTGCTTGCCGGGCTCAGAGACCAGAGCGGTGACATCCAGCGCGAAGGGCTTGTCCCACATCAGCCCGGGGTCCTCCTCCTGCTTCCCCGCCGGCTCTCCGTCAACCCAGACTTCGCAGGTACCGTCCACCGCCCCGAACAGCAGCCACACCCGGCGGCCCGGCGTGAAGGCAGGCACGTCGAACTCGGTGGAGTACCAGGCGACTCCGTGGTATGTGTGCCCCTGGTCGGTCCAGGAAGCGTCGGTCCGGATGTCGGTCCACTGCTCCCCGGGTTCGATGGCCTGCCGGCTCTCGGCCAGGCCCTCATCCGACGGGTCCGCGCGGAACTTCCAGACGATGGGCAGCGCCGCCAGCAGCTCGCCCCGCTGCGCCGCCACCGGTGGGATGAAGAACCACTTCAGCCGTGTCGCGCTGAACCTATCGGAGCAGATGTTGCGCTCGCGCTGGATCCTCTTCATCAAGTCGAAGCTCTCGCGGCCGGCGAGGAAGGCCTCCTCGGTATGGGGGCCGACATCGGAGATGCGACAGGTCTCGGCAAAGAGCAGGCAAAACAGGGCCCGGTCGATGCGGGCCTGGGTACGGTCGTCGTCTCCAGCGGCATCCTGTGCCTGCGCAAGCAGTTCGCGGGCCTTCGCCACCACTGCCGGGCCGAAGGCCTGCAGGTTGTTGATGGTGGCATTCTCCTCGCCCTGGGCCTCCACCGCAGTCATGAGGCCTCGCTCCAGTGTTCGGTAGTACTCCGCCATAGGCGCCGCCGCGGGGCCGTAAGCCGCAGTGCACAAGTCGGCGATGACGCGCTGCGGGTCAGCCTCGGTGTCCCACAGCACCTCGCCGAACACCGTGTACCATGCCATCGAGCCTGCCACCGAGTTGCTGGTCTCGCCCAGGACGTGCTCCACTCCCAGCTCTCGCAGGGCGGCGAACTGCCCGGCGGTAAGTGTATAGCTGCAGGCCGGGGCCTCGGGGTACCGATAGTCGCCGTAGTTGTAGATTGCCAGGTGAGAACAACGCTCACGCCAGGCTCTGAGCCTCGCGACGAACTGCCGATTCCGCTCACAGGCCCGGTCGAAGACCTCGTGACGACCGCAGATGGGCCACATGCAGTATTTCACCAGCACGTTCGGATGGCAGCGGCCGGCCACCGGCGGCTCGGCGGTGGACCCGTACGCGTACATCTCGATGAGCCGGTCGGGGAATCTGCGGGCGACCCGAGCCGCGACATCATTGACGAAGTCCACCACGCGGTCCGTGAGCTGGAAGCTCTCGCGACCGTTCTTGGACCAGTCCACAGGCACGCGGTCCAGCGCCTTGCAGGCCTCACACTCGCACCAGCATGCGGGCTCGTCCTCGGCATTCAGCGCGAGGACCTTCGTCTGCGGGTGGGTCTCGAGGTATGCGATCATCTGTCTCGCGATGTGCCGGCGCATTTGGCGGTTCGACAGGCAGAGCTGGTTCGGCCGGCCCGAGCTGTGATACGGCTGCCGCTCGCCGTTCACCAGAGGAAACCACTCCGGCCGTCTCTCGGAAAGCTTCCCCGGGACCCAGGCGAAATAGGAGTGGGTCGTGGTCTGTTCGTGCCCGTGGCCGCGGTGAGAGCCGAACGGCTCCGTCGCCCCACCGCCCCACCACAGCGCGCTCAAGCGGTGCCGCAACGCCCAGTCGAGCACGGCATCCATGTCCGCCGGTATCCAGCCGCCATCGGGGACGAAGTCCTGCGAGGAGCACATGAGCCCGCGGACGGCGAAGTGGGGCGACTCCACGATCCGGCAGGGCTTCAGGGCGATACGCTCGCGGCGCGGGATCACTTCACCGTCATCGCCCGGCGTCACCCAGCGGCAGCCGAGGTCTCCAAGGAAGTGGTAGACGGCGTAGAGGGTGGCCCTGTCCGTGCGGCCGGCGAGGGCGATATTGTCGGCGGAGACCGCGACCACGTACCCGTCAGGGGACTGCGGCAGCGAGTTGCCGAGGAGAGTCTCCGCCGCGCGCCCCACGAGAACCCGGCGCCCTTGCGCCACCTCATCGCGCCCTGCCAGGCCCAGGTGCACCCCGGTCATGGCATGAAGGCAACGCTGCAGCTCATACGCGGCGAAACGCTCCGCTGCGGTGGGCGCCTCGGGCAGCACGACCGCGCCCAGGGGCCTACCGTCCGTCGGCACCGGCCCACCGGCGAGACCCACCGGCTCCAGGCAGACATCGTCGTAGGCCACCGTGCCCGCGCCCACGGAATGCAGGTACACGGCGAGGGACCCGGCCTTCGGGAATCCCACGCCAAGCGCATAGTCCCGCCAGTCGGGGGAGGCGGGCACGTCCACAGTGGCGGACACACCCTCGGCCCCCAGGAGCACGTGCCCGGCGCCTTCACCCCTTGCCCGGAAGCTGAGGCGATAGCTCCCTGCGAGGACCGGGATGCCCGTCTGGTACATGCGCGCCACGCCGGAGGTGGTGTGGATCTCCATGTAGCGGTTGCCTGACGGGGCATCCGTGGCATGGAGGTAGGTGTGCTCGCCCCTGACCACGTGCCAGTGCCAGTGCAGCGCCCGCCCCCACCCCCACGGGCGCTCGAAGCCGCCGTTGCGCACCGGATACGGCGTATAGCCGGCAGCAGTCGGCACCGCGACGGCAAGCCCCGCGCAGGCCAGCAAGGCAAGACGCGTCAGCATGGGTCAGGCCCTCACTTTGCAGCTACTCACCCCGCCCCGTCCCCGGAACGGCACCCTGGGCGGGTCGGGCGGCGCCACAGTTGTTACTCATTAGTGAGTTTCTGCCGGGCCGAGCGGATGACCTCCAGGAGACCATCCCGGAGCTTGCCCCGCCCTGCCCATGCCCGCGTCGACTGGCGGATAGCCGTGGAGACGTGCCCAGACCCGCTCGATCTTCCCCACCTCGACCACCCAGGAGCGTTCGCCGGCGATGGCCTGCGCCGCCGCGGCGAGACTTGCGGCCAGACGCGGGTCGCGCCGCAGACGGTCGATGGCGCAACGGATGCCCTCGATGTCCCCCCAGTGGACCAGCAGCCCCGCCTCACCGTGGCGCAACATCTCGGGCACGGCTCCCACGGAGGAGGCCACCACCGGCAGCCCGGCCATCATCGCCTCAGCCACCGACAGCGGCATGCCCTCCGATTCCGAGACCAGAGCGAAGATGTCGATGGCCGCGTAGAAGCCGGCGGGGTCATGGATGACGCCGGCGAAGACCACACGGTCTTCAATATCGAGGTCCTGCACCTGCCGCCGCAGAGCGGGCTCCTCGATGCCCCAGCCGCCGATGAGCAGATAGTCCGCGCAGCTTCCCGCGAACGCCGAGATCAGGTCACAGACCTTCTTCTCGTACGACAACCGGCCCAGATACCCAACCACAAAGGCCGTCGACGCAATGCCGAGAGAAGCGCGGAGGTCGGTTGGGCCGTCAAGCCGTTGCCGTCCTGGGAGCGCGGGCGTCTCGCCCGCATTGTCGTACGCCGTGGCCCGTAGCTCTTCGCCGTCCGCAGTGGGGCGTTGGCCTTCGCCGTGCGCCGTATGGGGCCGAATGCCCAAACGACGCGCAGCGTCGTCCATCGGCCCAGCCGTAGGCCCTTGTCCGCCGTCCCCCACCAACAACCCATCCAACAGGCACATGCAGAACTCCAGCTCATCCACTGTCGCCTTGTCGCTGCGGGGACGGGCCTGCAGACGGTTGAGCAGGCGGCGGATGCGGTGGCCCAGCGGGGTGCCGGCGCCCGGCAGGCGGCCAAGGCGCTCCGCGGCCCAGCGGGCCTCCTGGCGAAGGGTCACTTGTCTCTTCGGCGTTCGGGGTGTCTGCAGCAGGGCGGCGATGCGATCCATGGCCGCCCGGAGGTAGGCTTGCTCTCCAAGGACCGTGGGAGAGAGCGACCGATGGTGGTCCATGAGCTGCCTCGATGAATGCAGGGAAATGCTCGTCCTCGGGCCGTTGGCCGGCCGGTGTCCGCCGTTCGTCGTCGCGTAGGTCGGGCTTTCCAGCCCGACTCGGCGGCCCGCAGGGCAGCGGCGCTGGCCGTGGGCACAGACCTACGTGAACCTCCGTGCCCGCGGGTCTCCAGGCCCGCAAGGTCCACCACCCAGCCCACGCCAGGGAGCGCTCACTGGCCGGCCCCCGGCCGTCCGAACGTCGCCCCTGTCCCGCCCTGCGGGATCACCCCCCGGCCCCCTTGCCTCCCTTACTGCGTCCCGCAAGGCGGGAGCGGCGCAGACGGGAGGAGGGGGAGCACGTCGGCAGCAACGTCAACGGCCGCTATCCCCCGGCCGTCCAAGCCGTACCCACCAGCCCGGACGACCGGGGTCGATCCTCGGCGCGGTACAGGCCCGCGCCGCCGTTCAGCCGTTCCCCCTCCCCCCCCCAATCCCCTACCCCTTCATCCCCGGCACCGGGTGCAGGGAGCTACACGAAGCCGCCGCCACGGCCTTGAGCAGGTCGGGGGCGGAGGAGGGGTCTCGTTCCACGGCTTCCAGAGCCTGGAGGATCCTCCCGCGGACGATCGGGTCGGCGTCCTTCACATTGCCCACGTCCCGCACCAGCTCGCGAGCGCGCTCGTCTGCGACTGCCGCAGTTGGGCACACGCCCGACCCGACACGGCGCGAGGCGCGCAGCCACGTGCTGTCGTGGCGCCGGCAGGCACTTGGGTGTCTACTGCCTTGGGGCTTTGTGTTGCGGCCCTCCAGACCTCGGTGTGGACGTGATAGAGTCAAGCGCGCGCTGCATGGAGCGCGCCCGTGCGTCTGTCTTGGGCATAGCCGCCATGAATGTGCGGGCCGCCTCTGTCGCCTCATCGCGCTTGCCAAGGGCCACGAAGAACCAGAAGGCGTCCTCTGCGAGAGTGGGATCGCCCGGCGCGAGCTTGCGGGCCCGCTCCATGTCGCTGAGCGCTCGGGCATCATCGCCCACGGCGTGGTAGGCGTGCGCCCGCGCCTGATAGGCGATAGCCCCTCCGCCGAGTCGCACGGCCGCCTCGGCGTCGTTCAGGGCCTGGGGCCCCTTCCCAAGGCGTCTGTAGGCCCAGGAGCGGGCAGTGTAGCTGGGCGCCGACTCGTGTGCACGTAGCGACGCGGTGAAGTCTGCGATGGCGAGCGCGTACCGCCCCTGGTCGCAACGCGCGGATCCCCGGTCGAGGTACGCTGTGGCCCGGTCGAGCGAGATCGATAGGTAGCGCTCCCATTCCTTGTCGGCCTCGCGCCGGCGTCCCGCGCCCTCCAGGGCCAGGGCGCGCCAGTACGAAAAGGTGGCATCGCCCGGCGCCAGCTTGTGGGCCTTGTCGATGGTCTGCAGCGCTCGGGTGTAATCGGCACGCTCGAGATCATGCCCTGCAAGCCAGAGCATGACATAGGGGGACCAGGGCGCCAGCGAGATGGCCTGTTCCAGATCCCTGCGCGCGAGGTCGTGCTTGCCAAGGGCCTCGTGCGCGGCCGACAGCCTCTTGAGCACGTGCGGGTTGTGCGCCCCCAGGGCGATTGCCTGGTTGAGCATCACGATGGCCTCGCGGCATCTGCCCAGACCTGTGAGCGCTGCACCTATCCCGACGTGCGCCGTGGTGCACAAGGGGTCGATGTCCATGGCCTCCCGGCACTCGCGCTCCCCGGCGCTGTAGTCGCTGGCGTTGTTGTGCAGCCACCCCAGGTCAACGTACGCCGGCGCGCAGCGAGGGTCAGCCTCGATGGCCCGACGCGCATCGGCGATGGCCTCCGAGCGCTGCCCGCTGTACTCCCGGATCCAGGCGCGAGCGAGATAGGAGTACGGGTCTCGCGGCGCCAGTTGCAGGGCGTGCCCAACGGCCGCCAGACCATCGGTCAACTGGCCGACCTGGCAGCCTGCATCCGCCCGCAGTTGCCAGGCCGCCGGGCTGTGCGGGTACCTGTCGGTGAGCGCGCGCGCCCACTGCCAGAGCGGGGCCCTGGCGGGCCTCAGCGTGCACTCCACCCGGGCCCTCGCGGGCCACATGCACCGGATGTCCGGCAGGCGATGCGCCGAACGCCACACCAGCCAGGGAGCGACGAGGCCGCCTGAGCCGCGCCGCTCCCACTCGAGCGCGAGTCGCTGCAGCCGGGGCCAATCGCCCCGGCCCGCCGCTGTCCTGACGCGCCACTGCAGCCCCGCGTCGCTGTGCAGCCAGAGCGCTGCGGCGACGAGCGCACCAGCAACGCAGATGGCTGGAATGGCCCAGTGGCGCCTGGTGACGCTGGGCATGGCTGCCTCCTTTCCCTACCGGCCACTGGGGCATCCGTCTAGACCGAAGTTCCCCCTGGCGATCGGCTAAGAGCCGCTGATTCCCAAGGGTTCGTGGGCTCTGGGGGTGTCGTTGTACCGGGTACGCAAGAGCTTGGCGTTCAGTAGCTCCAGTGCCTGGGCTTGGACGGGCGTTGGGCGGGTGACCATGGTGGTGGCAGATGCGTTGGGGACGGAGAACTCCAGCGTGTTGCAGACGATGGTTTTCAGGTCCTCAAGGGACGTGCGGAAGCTGGGCACCGGTATGCCGTCCCGGTTGGTTTTGGTTGCCGCTTTGCTCTTGGCCTCTGGTGACCGCTGTGCAGGTGCAACCACCGAGTCGCGCAGAGTCTCCCCACGCTCGGGGTACTGGTCGTCGAATAGGAGTGGGGCCAGAGAACCGCGCATGTGCCACGCGTTTCATGCCGGCGTCGTAGAGTTCGTTGGCCTGCCCGGTGACCGTGCGATCTCGCGTCACGCCGATTGAGGGTTGCCAGCCACCTGCCGTCAGCCCGCAGGGCTACCGGCGCCGCGCAGCGGGGCCACCCGGCCCTCGTCAACAGCGAGCGATTTCCTGCCGCATCGAACTCGTAGGTGAAGGAGTAGATCCCGACATCACTGTCGCTCAGCCACTCCTCCGAGGTAAGGCGGCCGACGACACAGGATACCCTCAACAAGACGGCCCACGGGCACTCCAACGACCAAACACCGTGGGCTCTGCCCACACCCGCTGGGGCCGTGGCCCCAGACCCCACAATTGTGGGCCCCGCGACGCTTGATACTGGCCCGCGGCCGGTGCGTCGCCGTTCACAGGTCGTTGGCCCGAAGGGCCACCGGCGCCGCGGAGCGGTGCACCCCGACGGCATCGTACTCGTAGCACGTTCCCACACCGGAAGCCTTATCGAGCCGCACGGCTGCACCTTTGCGCCACTCGCTCCCTCACCGTGCTACGCAGCGCCGTTGTACGCGACCTCAACGACCGCCCCGGCCGGGAGGTCTTCGAGCGTCACGTAGCGGCTCTCAGCCACCAGCTCGCTGCCGGCCTCCACCGGCGCGCCGTTGAGCGTGACGCCGGTGGCGGCGGTGCCCGGGGGCAGCAGCAGGCGCAGGTCCACGCGGTCGTGCTCAGACAGCAGGCTGAAGGTCAACTGCTTCCGGGCTTCGTCGTGGGCGAGGTGGTACTCGATCCACGCACCGGAGACCGCATACTCCAGCCGGACATGCGCCCTCGGCTCTCCGGCGGCGACCCAGCGCGGCGAAAGCACCACGTGCCGGAACAGCGCCCCCTGATCCCGCACCCCGGCGAGGCCGACGGCCATCGCGTTCATCAGCTCCGCGCCGCACCAGCACCGCGGCCCGCCGCCGATGTCCTGCCCGGCGTAGTTGTACAGGAACGCCACCTTGCCGTCCCGGCTCATCTTGCGTCCCATCCGGAACAGGATGTCCGCGCCATAGGCCTCCTCGCCGAACTCGAAAGCCCCCAGAGCCAACTGCCCCGCCACGAACGGGGCGATGGCGCCGTTGACGTACTCGCCCGCATTGCGCTCGTGGAAGCGCGGGTACGGTGGCTCGAGATTGCGGAAGTCGTCCAGCTCGCCCCCGAACCTCTCGCGCATGCCGCGGTACTCGTGGATGATGGACCGCGCCATCTCGAAGTCGACCGTACCCCGGTTGATGTCCGAAGCGTTCGACAGGCTCAGTTGCCAGGTCTCATCCACGCCGTAGTCGGTGTCGTCGAGGCGGACGAAATGCTTGTAGAACCGGCCGTTCCACAGGTGGAGGTTGATCCGCTCCCGCAGCGCGGCGGCCTCGGCCTCCCACCCGGCGGCGGCCGCCTCCTCCCCGACCTGCCGGTACATCTTCGCCATCAGCAGTTCGGCCATGTACAGCCCGGTATTGTCGCCGTGCATCAGGCCCATTGGGTCGTCGTCGTGTATCGCCCGGTCGCTGCTGGACGAGGCCCGGTCCAGGAAGTCCCAGGTGTCTATCGTCCGCGGGCGCTTCACGAGCTGATACGTGGGCTCCCAGCGTTTCGGGTCGCTGGTCAGGTACCGGAGGCCCTTGTCCAGCCGTGGCAGATTGCGGCACAGGTACTCATCATCGCCGGTCGCCTGCCAGATCATGTAAACGCCCTCGACCATGAGGTACTCGATGTCGGCTTCGAGCTCGAGCCGCGCCAGGCCGTAGCCGTTCTCCGGGGTGCGCAGACAACAGTAGTCGGGGCCGTAGTCCCCGGAGTGGCCGTCGGTGAGCGGGGCGATGATCTCATAGAAGAAGCCGGTCTCCGTCTGGGTCTCCAACATGAGGTCCAGGAAGCTGGTCAGGTCCGGCTCGAAGTACCGGAAGCCCTTCATCGTCAGTACATGGTCCCGGACCCAGTTCAGGTTGACGCGGATCAACCGGTCGCCGTACATGAACACGCGGTTGTTGCTCTCGATGGCGGCCCGGCACATGGAGAACAGCAGGGACAGCGGATAGTCGTGGCAGGCGGTGGTGGCGTTGCGGATGTTGCCGGTGGCGATGAAGCTGCCCCGCAGTTGACTGGCCATGGATGTCTCCCGGTGGGTGATGTGGGCGTGGCGGCGGGGTCGTGCGGCCACCCTGGATCAGGATGCCGGTACCCGCGATGTCGTCGGCTTTGTTGCAGGCCGGGAAAGCGAGCGGCGCCGTGGTCCTTTCGGACCTGTGTCAGGCGGCGGCCCGGTGCCGGTTTCGGTCTGCCGGGCATTCCGCGCCGTGCAGGGTGTTCCCTTCCGTGGGCGGTAGGTCGCGGTGCTTTGAATACGCCGCTTTGGGTGGAGCTGTGGGGGGCTGCGTGTCTTTGGGGTAGGTGTCTGGGGTTGGGGGCAAAGGCAAAGCGCCGTCCTTCTGTTTGAGAAGGACGGCGCTTGAAGAAGTCATTGGCTCCCCGGGGCGGACTCGAACCACCAACCTAATGGTTAACAGCCATCCGCTCTACCATTGAGCTACCGGGGAACCTGTGGTTGGATGTCAAGCCGGCCGGGGCTAGCTATAGTCAGCCCCGGCCTGTTTGAAGGCTAGACCCGGCGACGACCTACTCTCCCACCACGTCTCCATGGCAGTACCATCGGCGCTGGAGGGCTTTACTTCCGTGTTCGGAATGGGAACGGGTGTGGCCCCTCCGCCAAAGTCACCGGGAAAAGATGGGAAGGTGCAAATTGGCACCTTCACAACTGCATAGCGAGCCGTGTCACGCGTCTTAGGTTCGATGATCGCAAGCGCGACCAAGCGCTCGGGCGATTAGTACCGGTAAGCTCAAGACATTGCTGTCCTTGCACATCCGGCCTATCAACCTGGTAGTCTACCAGGGCCCTTACAGATTGACTCTCGAGGAGACCTAGTCTTGGGAGGGGCTTCGTGCTTAGATGCTTTCAGCGCTTATCCCTGCCAGACGTAGCTACCCTGCATATGCCGCTGGCGCGACAACAGGTACACCATTGGTCTGTCCACCCCGGTCCTCTCGTACTGGGGGCAGCTTCCCTCAAGTCTCCAACGCCCGCAACAGATAGGGACCGAACTGTCTCACGACGTTCTGAACCCAGCTCGCGTACCACTTTAATGGGCGAGCAGCCCAACCCTTGGGACCGAATCCAGCCCCAGGATGTGACGAGCCGACATCGAGGTGCCAAGCTCCGCCGTCGCTGTGAACGCGCGGGCGGAATTAGCCTGTTATCCCCAGGGTAACTTTTATCCGTTGATCGGCGGCCCTTCCACTCGGAACCGCGGGGTCACTAGGACCTGCTTTCGCATCTGCTCGACTTGTGCGTCTCGCAGTTAAGCTCCCTTATACCCTTGTGCTCTGCGCGCGATTTCCAACCGCGCTGAGGGAACCTTTGTACGCCTCCGTTACCTTTTAGGAGGCGACCGCCCCAGTCAAACTGCCCACCTGATACTGTCTCCGGCCCGGATAACGGGACGGGTTAGAATTCCAACTCTGCGGAGGGTGGTATTCCAACGGCGGCTCCATAAGCCCTGGCGAGCTTACTTCATAGCCTCCCACCTATACTCTACACCGCAGGGCCAAATCCAATACCAGGTTACAGTAAAGCTCCATGGGGTCTTTCCGTCTAGTTGCGGGTAACCAGCATCTTCGCTGGTGCTACAGTTTCGCCGAGTCCCTCGTTGAGACAGCGCAGGAATCGTTACGCCTTTCGTGCGGGTCGGGTATTATCCGACGAGGAATTTCGCTACCATAGGACTCTCATGGTTAGAGCCGTCGTTCACCAAGGCTTCGGTTCAGAGCTGCCGCCACACGAATGTGGCATGACCCCTCCCCTTAACCGTATGGCACCGGACAGGCGTCAGCCCCTATACATTGACTCGCGTCTTTGCAGAGACCTGTGTTTTTGGTAAACAGTCGCTCCCGCCCTTTCACTGCGGCCCCCAATTGCTCGGCGAGCAAGTCGCGTCACAACCAAGGGCACCCCTTCTTCCGAAGTTACAGGGCTAGTTTGCCGAGTTCCTTAACGAGGGTTCTCTCGCGCACCTTAGGATATTCTCCCTGCCCACCTGTGTCGGTTTGCGGTACGGGCACGATACGACTGCCTAGAGGCTTTTCTTGGCAGCATGGGAATGGCCACTTCGCCACCATTACGGCGGCTCCCCATCACCTCTCGGGGTTAATGACAGGACGGATTTGCCTACCCTGTCCCCCTACCGGCTTGGCCGCGCTCAACCAATCACGCGGTTGGCCGCCCCTTCTGCGTCCCCCCATCGGTCATAACGTCGCATCGTGGCGCCGGAATGTGGACCGGCTGTCCATCGCCTACGGCTTTCGCCCTCGGCTTAGGCCCGGCTAAGCTTAAGCGGACGAACCTTGCTTAAGAAACCTTGGGCTTTCGGTGGTAGAGATTCTCACTCTACTTTTCGCTACTCGTACCGGCATTCTCACTTCCGTTTCGTCCAGCGGTCCTTTCGGTCCGCCTTCAACCTAGAACGGAACGCTCCCCTACCAAGCATGGAGCTTAGTGATGGCACATCAGCAAGGGCGCTCAGAAGCCCCCGGCTAAGACCGAAGTCAAAACCGACGACTTAAGATACATCCCATGCCTAGTCCCATCTTCTCCACACGTCCGCAGCTTCGGTAATAGGCTTAAGCCCCGTTGGATTTTCGGCGCAAAGTCGCTCGACCAGTGAGCTGTTACGCACTCTTCTAAGGGTGGCTGCTTCTAAGCCAACCTCCTGGCTGTCTCAGCAACTTCACATCCTTTACCACTTAGCCTATCTTAGGGACCTTAGCTGGCGGTCTGGGCTGTTTCCCTCTCGACTACGGGGCTTATCCCTCGCAGTCCGACTCCCAGGCTCTAGAATCACGGCATTCGGAGTTTGGTTCGGGTTGGTACCCTATCAAGGGCCCGAGCCGATTCAGTGCTCTACCTCCGTGATTGAACGCCTGAGGCTAGCCCTAAAGCTATTTCGGGGAGAACCAGCTATCGCCAGGCTCGTTTGGCTTTTCACCGCTATCCACAGGTCATCCGACAGTTTTTCAACACTGACCGGTTCGAGCCTCCACGCAGGATTAGCTGCGCTTCACTCTGCCCATGGGTAGATCGCCTGGTTTCGGGTCTATGGCGTGCAACTGGAAGACCCTTGCGGGCCTTAGCGCCCTATTCGGACTCGGTTTCCCTGCGGCTTCGCCGTTCACGGCTTAACCTTGCTGCACACCATAACTCGCCGGTTCATTATGCAAGAAGCACGCCGTCACCCTGATCCGAAGATCAACGGGCTCCGACCGGTTGTAGGCACACGGTTTCAGGTACTATTTCACTCCCCTTCCGGGGTGCTTTTCACCTTTCCCTCACGGTACTGGTTCACTATCGGTCACTGAGAGTACTTAGCCTTGGAGGGTGGTCCCCCCTGATTCACACCGGATATCACGTGCCCGGTGCTACTTGGGAGCGATCCAGGAAGTCATCAGTCGTTCGTCTACGGGGCTATTACCCTCTGTGGCTCGGCTTTCCAGACATATTCGACTGGACTGATGATTTGTGACTCCCTCGAGACGCTGCAACGCCTCACGGACCGTCCCGCGACCCCCTGTATGCAACGCTTGCAGGCTACACACATACAGGGTTTAGGCTGATCCCCGTTCGCTCGCCACTACTAGGGGAGTCGCTGTTGCTTTTCTTTCCTCGGGCTACTAAGATGTTTCAGTTCGCCCGCTTACCGACACGCACCCTATGTGTTCAGGTGCGCGCGACGCCGCGTTACCGGCGCCGGGTTTCCCCATTCGGGCATCCCCGGATCACAGCTTGCTTGCAGCTCCCCGGGGCAATTTCGTTGCTTGCTACGCCCTTCATCGGCTCTCAGTGCCAAGGCATCCTCCGTGCGCCCTTTGTAGCTTGGTCACGCAAAGTGAATGAACCTTCGGCGCGTTATCTGTAGTAGACAATGGCCTAAGCCACCATCTCAGATCACGTTCGCTATGCAGTTGTCAAGGTGCCCTACTCAAGCTTTGACGCTCGAGGCTGCAGCCAACTATTGGCAACAGCCACCAACATCAACCGCCATGTTCCTGTCTCTGGTGGAGACGACCGGGATCGAACCGGTGACCTGCTGCGTGCAAGGCAGCCGCTCTCCCAGCTGAGCTACGTCCCCATCCGATCCGCAATCGACTAATGGTGGGCCGAGGTAGACTTGAACTACCGACCTCGCCCTTATCAGGGGCGCGCTCTGACCAACTGAGCTACCGGCCCTCCAATCGCCTACCTACATCCGGCCTCAAGGTCCAAAACGTCCTGCGACGAAAACGCGAGGGGACAAGGGCCCCCTCGCGGAGTACCTGTCTGATCCAAATCCCTTACTCGCCTCTCGCCTCGGCCAACAGCCGAATAGGACATCCCTCCGTAGATTACCACGGGCGGATCTCTCAAAACTAAATAGCGTGACCGCAAAACTAGCCAGGTACCGACCTGGACGGCACCGAAGTGCACGTCCATTATCCTTAGAAAGGAGGTGATCCAGCCGCACCTTCCGGTACGGCTACCTTGTTACGACTTAGTCCCAATCACTGGCCTCACCTTCGGCCACCGCAGTGGACTTCGGGCGCTGCCAGCTTTCGTGACTTGACGGGCGGTGTGTACAAGGCCCGGGAACGTATTCACCGTGGCGTTGCTGATCCACGGTTACTAGCGATTCCGCGTTCACGGAGTCGAGTTGCAGACATCCGATCCCAACTGAGACGGGTTTTGGGGGATTGGCTCCACCTCGCGGCTTGGCTACCCTTTGTACCCGCCATTGTAGCACGCGTGCAGCCCAGGGCGTAAGAGGCATGCAGATTTGACGTCGTCCTCTCCTTCCTCCTGATTACTCAGGCGGTCCCAGAAGAGTTCCCGGCATTACCCGATGGCAACATCTGGCGAGGGTTGCGCTCGTTGCGGGACTTAACCCAACACCTCACGGCACGAGCTGACGACAACCATGCACCATCTGTCAATCGACCTGGTTGCCCAGGAAACCTACTTTCATAGGCGGTCCGATTGATGTCAAGCCCTGGTAAGGTTCTTGGCGTATCATCCTATTAACCCGCATGCTCCACCGCTTGTGCGGGCCCCCGTCAATTCCTTTGAGTTTCAACCTTGCGGCCGTACTCCCCAGGCGGGACACTTAACGCGTTAGCAGAACAGCACTGGGAGGGTCGATGCTCCCAACACCTAGTGTCCATCGTTTACGGCTAGGACTACCGGGGTATCTAATCCCGTTCGCTCCCCTAGCTTTCGCGCCTCAGCGTCGGTATCGTTCCAGGCAGCAGCTTTCGCCACGGGTGTTCCTCCTGATATTTACGCATTCCACCGCTACACCAGGAATTCCACTGCCCTCTCCCGAACCCTAGTCTGGCAGTTCAGCGAGCAGCCACAGAGTTGAGCCCTGTGATTTCACCCGCTGCTGACCAAACAGCCTGCGCGCGCTTTACGCCCAGTAATTCCGGACAACGCTTGCCCCCTACGTGTTACCGCGGCTGCTGGCACGTAGTTAGCCGGGGCTTCCTCTGAGGGTACCGTCAGAACTTCTTCCCCTCTGACAGGGCTTTACGGACCGCAGTCCTTCATCACCCACGCGGCGTCGCTGCATCGAGCTTTCGCTCATTGTGCAAGATTCCCTGATGCTAACTCCCGCAGGAGTCTGGACCATGTCTCAGTCCCAGTGTGGCCGGTCACCCTCTCAGGTCGGCTACCGATCGTCGCCTTGGTAGGCCATTACCCCACCAACAAGCTAATCGGCCGCGGGCCCATCTCCAAGCGCCGGAACTTTCCTGTCAACACTTATGTGCCAACAGTATATCGGGTATTAGCAGCAGTTTCCCGCTGTTGTCCCCGTCTTGGAGGCAGGTTACCCACGTGTTACTCACCCGTTCGCCACTCTCCCCGAGATCCACCCGAAAGCTTCTCTCGGTTCTCGTTCGACTCGCATTCATTAAGCACGCCGCCAGCGTTCGTCCTGAGCCAGGATCAAACTCTCCATCGAAAAAGACGACAGCCCCGTACGTCGGCCAACGACCGACGCCGGAGTGCAAATCACCAAGAACCTGGCTGGTTCATTCGTCACGCTATTTAGTTTTCAAAGATCGCGCCCACTTACCGCTGGGTCTTAGAAGATACCAGACAACCCCACCACCTGTCAAGACCCTTTTTTCAAGCCCCCCCCGTCTCCACGCGCTTCAATAACCCCCGGCAAGGCTCGTCAGTATAGCCAAACCAAGCCCACCCGTCAACCCCTTTTTTCGCCCCCCCCCAACCCACCACGCGCCCACTATCAGGCAAGGCCGCTATACTACCCATCCCACACCCCACTGTCAACCACGTTTTCCGCCCCCCCCCAACCACAGAGGCCATCACCCCGCAGGCAACCCCCGCGATTGCGCTCCGGCAGGCGGTCGGTGCTGCCCCGACGAATCTTGGCACATCCGGTCACCTCATTCCCGGGAGGGTGTCCTATGGTTGCGTGTCTGTGCTCCCTGTTGCCGCTCTTGCTCTCCACCTTCGACTGCGGCGCCGAACAAGCCCGGCTGAGCATCACCGCCGACACCTCCTTGCAGGCGCACCCTTCGGAGGTGGAGCTCAACAGCGGCGATTGTTCGGCCCTCCGCATCAAGGGCAACGAGCACTACCTGCTGATCAAGCCCGACCTGGAGCCGATCCGCGGTTGGCGCGTGGAGCAGGCCGGCCTGTTCCTGCACCCGGCCAACACCTGTCAGTTGCGAACCATGGGGGTGTCCACCATCGCCGCCGACTGGGCGGAGGGGTCAGGGCGCAGTAGCCGGGAGCCGGGGGGCTGTACCTTCACCCATGCCGTGTGGCCCGACGTGCGATGGGCCGGTCCCGGCAGCAGCTTCCTGGACGTGGCTCTCACCAACGGGAATACAGAGGTCTTCTACGCCGATGTCAGGCCGCGCCCGGACGGGTGGCTCGAGCTGGAGATCGCTCCCGCGGCCATCCAGTCCCTGCTGGCCGGTGGCTCCTACGGCCTGTGCGTCTCGGACGAGAAGGGCCAGACCCGCGCGAATAATGACGTGCACTCTCGGGAGCAGAGCGGCCTGTCACCGTACCTGCTGGTGGAGGGCGCACCGGCCGGCGACCTGCCCGTGCCCTCGGTGCGCATCGTCGGGGCCGAGGCGTGGCCCGCGGCCGCGGGCTTCGACAGCGGCGCGGTCCGGCTCCGCCTGGCCGCGCAGGACGCGTGGCTGCTCGATGTCTCCGTCCGTGCCGGCGAGAGCCCGGAGGCGCGCACGCTGCCCCGCTATGCCATCCCGCGTCCCGACCCCGCGGGGGAGCGGCAGACCTTTGTCATCGGCGACCTGCCCCCGAACAGCGACTGCGTGGTGGAAGTCACCGCCGTTGACATGGTGGGCAGGCCGGGCGCTACGGCCCGTGCGCACGTCACGGCCGGTGCCGCCAGGCCCGTACCCCGAGCGCTCGCACGCCCGGTGCCGGCGGAGACCCGGGCGCCCCGGGAGCTTCCGGAGGGTTGGCGCGCCTGGGTGGCGCCCGCCGAGTGCAAGGTAAGCCCGATCTCTGGCAATGTGCTGGACGAAGTCGGGGCCCGGGGCTACGCCGGCAAGAGCGCCGGCACCTTCTCCCGCAGCAACCCTGTGTGGGATGGCGTCCGCGCCGGCCTGAGCGGCGGCATCGGCGAGGTGGTCGCGCTCAAGCTCGTCATCGAGCCCCCCGGTGGCAAGGCAACGGACGTCACGCTGCAGTTCGCCGGCGGCCCCGCGGACCCGATGCCCGCTCCCGTCGGACTGTACCGCAACTGGTACGTGCGGGCCCACGGAGCGTGGTATGGCGAGTACATGGTTCCCGCGGCCGCTGCCGGCACCGCGATACCCGCCGCCGACAACGGCGTCCCGGGCCAGACCAACCAGTCGTTCACCATCGTCTGGGAGGTCCCCCGCGACGCCACACCCGGCCCGCGCGAGGGCGAGATCGCCATTGGCGCGGCGGACCTGGCGGCGCCGATCCACATCCCGGTGACGCTGTGGGTGTTGCCCTTCGAGCTCCCCGCGGAGACCTCCTTCGAGGTGGACCTCAACTGCTACGGCCCGGTCAGCAGTCCCGAGGACTGGCCCGCGTACCTGCGGTGGGAGAGGGCCACCTACGCCGCCGCCCACGCCCTGCGCTGCACGCTCAATCCGCTGGGCTACTCCCAGTCGGGGAACGTGTACCCCGGGTTCGCGCCGCAGATCGAGGGCAGAGGCGACGCCACCCTCGTCACCGACTGGTCCGGCTATGACGAGCACTACGGCCCGTACCTGGATGGCAGCGCCTTCGGCGGCGTCCGGGCCGGTGTGCCCATCACCCACATGTACCTGCCATTGCACGAGAACTGGCCCACCCCCATGGCCGGCCACTACTCGGCCGCCAACGACATCCGCAAGTACCCCGACAACATCGTCGCCCACGCCCTGGAAGCGCCCCCCATCGAGCAGGCCTTCAGCCGGGACCATAGTCGGGCGATGGTAGCCGTCACGGCCCAGTTCTCCGAGCATTTCCGCCGGCGCGGATGGACCGGCACCGATCTGCAGTGCTACCTGAACAACAAGTACTACTACAAGGACGAGGAGCACGGTTTCCGGGGCACCTCGTGGTGGCTGCTGGACGAGCCCATGCACCGGGATGACTGGCTGGCCCTGAGGTTCTTCGGCCGGCTCTTCCGGGAGGGCGCCGGCGCCGACCCGCGCCTGGTGTACCGCGGCGACATTTCCCGACCCCAATGGCAGCGCGATTGGCTGGACGGCGTGCTCGATCTCATGTGCGTCAGCTCCGCCCTGTTCGACGCCCCGAACCACTGCGGGCGCTACCGCCGGCAGGGGGTAACGCTGTGGCACTACGGCACCGGCAACCCGATCGAGAGCAGCAATCTGAGCGCCGTGGCCTGGGCGCTTTCGGCCTTCTGCGCCGGGGCCGACGGGATTTTGCCCTGGAACTGCATCGGGGGCGACGGCGCCTTCGATGAGCCGACCCCCACGGCTCTCCTGGTGCCCGGCGGCCGCTTCGGCATCGAAGGGCCGGTGGTCAGCCTGAGGCTGCTGGCCATGTGCCGCGGTCAGCAGGACGTGGAGTACCTGAACCTACTGGGCGCCAAGGAGGGCTACGACCGGGAGCAACTGGCCCGGCTGGTGAGCGACTTGGTCGCCTTCGAGGGCCGCCACGGCCGGGAGCATGCGGACGACGCCGGCGGGCTGGAGTTCTCGGGCCTCACCCTCGAGGACCTGCACGCCTTGCGCACAGCCGTCGCGGCGCGGTTGAGTGGGCCCGGCGCCGGCGGGTAGGTGCGGGCCGGGGCCGCGCCGCGGCAAACGGGGCGCGGCGGAGCCAGACAAGATGGGGGAAGGTGGCTATCGCAAGGGCCGCGAAGACGTGGCGGATAGAGAATAGCGCGCAGGAGGCAGAGCCATGGCGATCCCCAGGCTGAGCGCATCCCCGGCGGGCAAGCACTGTGCCTGTCCGCCGCTTTTCGACCCCGATCAGGGCGTGACGGTGCGCGCCCCGCTGGGCGAGGGTCCCGGCTGGTGGGCGGGTGCCCCGAGCTGTGTCTACGACCCGGCCGCCGATCTGTTCTACCTGTACTATCGCTACCGCAAGCCCCGGGAGCTGGGCAGGGGCGTGGACTGCCGCATCGCCGCCGGCGAGGACGGCCTGGAGTTCAAAGACATCTGGAGTGCCACCAAGGAGCAGATCAACACCCAGTCCATGGAGAAGGCCGCGCTGGTGCGCGGACAAGAGGGGCAGTGGTGCCTGTACATGAGCTTCGTGGACACCGACGGCCGCTGGGTGATCGAACTGTGCCAGGCCGATGCCATCGACGCCCTCGATCCGGCGGATCGCACACGGGTCCTCGACGCCGATGACTGCGGCGCCGAGGGCGTCAAGGACCCCTGCGTGGTCAACATCGGCGGCCTGTGGCACATGATCGTCAGCTACGCCCCCACCCCGAGCAGCCTGACCGGCGAGGTCAGGCAGATCATGCACGCCACAGGCGACATCTATAACACGGGCACGACCAAGTCCCACACGGGCCTGGCCACCAGTGTCGATGGTATCCATTGGGACTGGCAGGGGGATATCCTGTCCCCGCCGGCGGAGGGCTGGGACCGCTACTGCACGCGAATCGGCTCGGTCGTGCACATCCCCCCGGTGTTCGTGGGGTTCTACGATGGCAGTGCGAGTGTGGAGGACAACTACGAGGAGAAGGCGGGCCAGTGCGTGAGCTTCGACCTGCGCCACTGGACGCGAACCACTACGGAGCGGCCGTTCGTCTTGTCTCCACACGCGCAGCGGACGGTACGCTACATCGAGGTGGTCCAGCGGGAGGACGCGTTGTTCTACTACTACGAGTACAACCGCCCCGACGGTTCCCACGAGCTGAGGGCCAGTCGAGTCCCGTGGTGACCAGCCATCCCCTCGCAACGCGGGGCCGGACGACAACGAACGGCGGCGGCGGACGGCACGAAGTCGGGCTGGAAAGCCCGACCCACGCGAACGACAATGGCCGACGGCGAACGACGACGGCCGACGGCAGCGGCGGACGGCACGAAGTCGGGCTGGAGACCGACCTGCGCGAGACCACGCCCCGACGGTTCCCACGAGCTGAGGGGCAGTCGCGTTCGATGGTGAGCCGGAGTGGGTCGCCACGGAAGCACCGGTCTTCCGCGGCGACCCGTGGTCTGCGGCGGGGCCCTACTTGAAGCTGTTCACCGGCTCTCCGCCGATGAACTTCACATGCCCGTCGAGAAACAGCACGATGATGCCCCCGGCCTTGTCCCGCTTGTGGGGCCAGACGGGACACTTCTTGCGGAACCAGTCACTCATCAGCCAGCAGTCGGCATCACTGCTCTCCGTCAGTATGCGCGGGGTGAAGGTCTGCGCCCACGGGTCCTGCAGATACCAGGAGTAGTACTTGTAGCTGATGTTCCCCGCCGCCCAGTTGGCATCGGTGTTGATCACGGAGTCGACGGGCCCCTGGTACGCCGTGCTCTGGGCCCCGGCTTCCAGGGCCTGGGCACTGGGGCAGTAGAAGATGTTGCGGTTCTTGACATAGGGGTACAGCCCCGTGCAGAGCATGGGGTGCGGGTTGCCCGCATAGGCATCGAAGGGAAACTGCTCGTCATAGTCCTGGGCGTACATGTGCAGGGCCAGCCCCAACTGCTTCAGTTGGCTGGTGCACGAGGTCTCTTTGGCCTTCTCCCTGGCCCGGGCGAATACGGGAAACAGCATCGCCGCCAGGATCGCGATGATAGCAATGACCACCAGCAGTTCAATCAGTGTGAAACCTCTATTCCACGGTCTCATCTTGTGCCTCCACACCGTCTGATCCCCCGCGGCAACTCCCTGCGCCGCCCGGGGGCTACTTATGTATCACGATCCACACACAGTGGATGTCTCCGGTTACCCAGAAGGACCACTTGACTTTTGCCTCGTCCAGCCAGGCTCCCACGGTCTCCGGCTCCGGGCAGCGCTTGAAGCCGTCCGGAGGGGCGTCGGTTGCTTCTCGCAAGCTCTTGGCCAGCGGACGGAAGGCTTTCTCATGCTCCTTGCCGCACTCCGGGGGCATGCCGGTGCCCAGGATGGCGATGCCGCCGGGCTTCAGGACTCGGTTGACCTCCGCATAGACCCTGTCCGGATTGTGCCAGAGCGCCGCGCCGGCATGCCCGACGACCAGGTCGAACCGGTTGTCGCGGAATAGCAGTCTTTCGGGGTCCATGGCCAGGGCCTGCACGCGGTGGGCGCAACCGGCCTCGCGGGCCTGCTGATTGGCGACTACGGCCGCATCGCCGTCATAGGCGCCGACGATGAAGTCCATCTCGGTCATGGCTGCCATGGGCACGCTGAGGCCGCCGGCGCCCCACCCCAGTTCGAGGCAACGACCGTTGCGGGTGCCGGCACGCTTCACGATCTGCTCGGCCATCTGTGTGTGCCACGGCCTCATCTGCGCATGCCAGCGCCGGTACCAGCCGCTATAGTCCGCGGGCTTGCGAATCTCCAGCCACCAACCGGCGATGGGCTCCTGGATGAAGCGGAACTGACTCTCCGGGATGCCGGCGCCACGCGCCACCTGGGCCAGATCGCTCAGCGGCTGGAAGCCCGGCTCCGGGTCTTTCCGCATCTGCTCCGAACGGTGCCTGGCGATGGGATCGCGGACCGCCGGGTCCAGAACACGCGAGAAGCCGCCGCCGATGTATGCTACTCCGCCGGGCTTGAGAATCCGGTAGCACTCGCGGACCCCCGCCTCGCGGTCCGGCCAGAAGGGGATCGAGCCGCGGCTGAACACCAGGTCCGCGAACCCGTCGGAGAAGGGCATCGCCTGCGCGTCGCCCTCGATGGGCACCACGCGCCCCGTCAAGCCGGCCTCGTCGGCAAGTATGCCGCACAGGCGCACGGCCGCCGGGTTGATGTCCAGAGCGTAGCACTTCACCCTGGTGATCTTGGCAAGCTCCATGGAGAACATGCCCACGCTGGAGCCCACGTCCACGCACACACCCTCCGTGATCCCGTAGTCCTCAACCATCTGCCGGGCGAAGGCCGGGTACAGCGGGGCGAAAGCGCCTGTGACCGTCTCGTAGAACGGGACCTTCTCGATCAGCTCCGCCTTCAGATCGCCCGCCCATGCAACTGCGCTTGTCCCCATCATCAACCAGCAGATGACGCCCGGGAGCGGCAGACGGTGTGCGCCCATTGACGCGGCCTCCCTAAGGTCTTTTCCTGCAGTGACACTGCAGATAGTTTACTCCGCAAATTGGTAGCTGTTGGCGCGAAACCGGCAAGAAGGTAGCACGGGCGCAGGACGGGCCCGCACCGGTGAGTGCGGGCCCGTGGGGAAGGCAGGCGCCGTGCGTGACGGCCGAGGCGCCGCGGTCAGAAGGTGAGGCCGAGGAGATTGGTGGCGCCGATGTACCAGTTGCTGTCGATGCGATCGAGGCTGGGCGCCGTTGAGGTCCCCGAGCTCTGCTGCCAGCCGACCGTCACGGAGACCCTGTTGGTGAGCCGGTGGGAATACTGGGCGTAGACGCGGCGAATGTGGTCCTCGCGCACTTCGGTGGCGCGTGGGGCCGGGACGGCAAACGCGCGGCCGGAGTACGAGAATCCGGCGCTCACGCTGCCCCTGGTGTTGAGCCGCTGGCTGAGAGTCAGACCGGCACCGGGACCGGCGTAGGACAGATAATCGGCGCCCACGCGGCTATGGGCATACGAGCCCCTGGCCGACATCGACAGCACCGGCGACAACGGGCGGGAGTAGCCGGCCGAGATGGTCTGCGAGGTCCCGCTGGAGGAGGGGGCGTAGTAGTGTAGGTCGCTGAGGCTGATGGACAGCGACAGCCGCTCGCTGGTGCGGATGGGAAAGCTGTAGGAGCCCCATAGGCCGGTGGTGGCCGAGTCGCTATTGATCACGTTCACGCGCGTATTGGTGGAGTGCGAAAGGCCGTAGCTGACGGAGTGGGTGTCGCCCAGATCGTGGCTGACCGAGAGCCCCGCCGAGAGCCCCGCGCGGTCGCTGGTCTCATTGCCGAAGTACGCCGTGCGGGTGGCGTACGCGTTGGCACTCATCCGCATGCCGTCCTTGGGCTGCCAGGCCAGTTGCGCGCCGACACGGCCGCTGGCACCCAGGCTGAGCTGGAGTTCCTCGTCCCACCGGATCCGTTCACTCAGGGAGCTCAGCCCGATGTTCGCGACCCAGTTGACCGCCACGCGCCGGGCGGTCGAGAGTCGTTCCTGCGCCCGCTCCAGAATGGTCTGCGCCGACTTGGCCAGAGGGCTTTCGGGGTAGGTGGCCAGGAACTCGGAGAGAAGCTTGCAGGCCGCCTCGTCGCGCCGCTCCAGGTAGAAGGTGTACGCAACCTGATAGCGGCAGTCGTCCAGGAAGTCCTCCCCGGCGTGGTCGGCGGCGGCCGAGAAGCATCGGCGCGCCGTCTCGTAGCGACCGCGTCCGATCCACGTCTGTCCCAGCCAGAAGTGAGCTTCGGACACCAGCGGAGGGTAGTTGTCGGCAACCTGCCGCAGCAGCCCCAGGGCCTTCGGGTAGTCTCGCTGCTGCTGATACGACCGTCCCATGTAGTAGCGGGCGGTCCACCGGCCCTCGGGAACGGAGCTGTCCATCAGCGGCGCCAGGGCCTGCTCCAGCTCGCTGTACTCCTTTTTGCCCAGCAGGCCCGGAGCGGCTTTGAGCACCTCCCGCTCGGCGGCCGTGAGCTCGGTAGCAGGTGACGCGTCGGGGGCCTGCGGCGCGGGGGTTTCGGTCGCAGGCTGTGCCGAGGGCTCGCCTGTCTCGCCGGAGGCTTCGGAGGGCTCTGCGGGCACCTGTCTCCCACTGCCCTGAGCCCACGCCCCGCCGCCCACCAGGACCGGGGCAAACAGCGCGACGAGCAGGAGACCGGCCAAAACGGTACGGATCCAAGGTGCCGTCTGCATCACGATGTCCATCGCTGTTACTCGCGGAGAGACCCACTGCGCCACCACTGCCCGCTGTGTTGACCGACCCGGCGGCCCGCTGCGGCGCCGACACTTCGCGGCGGACCGTCGCCCAAACGGAACCACGATATCTATCAAACACCGGTTCACCGCGTGAGTTCCCAGACCCGCTCCAGCGGGGGCAGGCGGGAGGAGAACCCCGCTGAGGTGGTGAATGTGCACCCATCAGCCGCCAGTACAGGGAGGACCGCTATGCGCACACCGGACAAGACGTGGCTGTGGATCATGCTCGCGATCGTGCCGGTCGTCCTCATCATCGGTTGCCCGGCCCCCAAGCCCGAGCCGGTATCGACACCCCCGGAGACATCCGCGGCACCGCCCCCGCCGGAGGCAGGGAGAGCGTCCGGGATCGACCCTGCCACAGTTGAGGTGGCCATCGTCACCAATGCCGTGGCTCCCTTCTGGGACCCCATGAAGGTCGGCATGGAGAGAGCCGCCGCGGAACTGGGCTGCACGGCCTCCTGGCAGGGGCCGGCGCATGCGCAGGTCTCGGAGCAAAAGCGCCTCCTGGAGAACTACGTGAGCAAGGGCGTCAAGGGCATCGCCGTCTCGCCGCTGGACGCTCCCGCGATCAAGCCCGTCATTGACGAGATGGTCGATGACGGCATCCACGTGCTGTGCATCGATTCCGACGTTCCCGAGAGCAAGAGGTACTGCTACATCGGCACCAACAACCTCGAGGCCGGGAAGGTCCTGGGTGAGAAGGCCAAGGAGCTCTTGCCTGAGGGCGCCAGGTGCGTGTGCTTCGTGGGCACCATGACCGCCCAGAACGCTCAGGAGCGCGTGAAGGGGTTCAAGGAAGCGGTGGCCGAGAAGCAGATCGAGGTCGTCGACATCATGCAGGACAAGACGGACAAGAATACGGCCCGCAAGAACGTGGAGGACACCATCCAGAAGTACCGCGATATCGATGCCCTGGTGGGGATCTGGTCGTACAACCTCCCGGCCATCGCCGAGGCCGTCAAGGAGCAGGGCCTGCACAAGACCATCAAGGTCATCGGTTTCGACGCCGAGCCCGCCACGATCCTGGGCCTGGAGAACGGCGACATCGACGCCACCGTGGTCCAGAAGCCCTACGAGTTCGGCTATCAGGCGGTGAAGATCCTCTTCGCGCTGGCCACCGACGACCAGGAGGCCCTCAAGTCGCTGGTGCCCGACAGCAAGCTCATCGATACCGGCGTTGATGTGTGGACACCCGAGAACGTGGCCGCTGAGAAGGCGAAGCTGGCCGAGCTCGGGGTCGAGTCGTCGTAGCCTTCAGGCGGCGCTCCGATGTAGCCTCAGCGGCGACGCGGAGGGCGGCGGCGCGCGACCCGCCGGCGATCGACGGCCTCCGCCGCCCTCCCACCTCGCCGTTGCCGTAGACCCGCTGTGGCTCCCGCCCTGCGGGACCGTTGGCGTAGACTCGTGACTCGCAGACTCGCAGACCCGCAGACCCGCAGACCCGCAGACCCCGGAGCCACCCTTGGACACCCCCGCTCGCCTACAGGCCATCGGCATCTACAAGCGCTTCCACGGCACCCTGGCCCTGCGGGGCGTGGACTTCTGTGTTGCCCGCGGGGAGATCGTGGGCCTCGTGGGTGAGAACGGTGCGGGGAAGTCGACCCTTGCCAAGATCATCGGAGGGATCCACAGACCCGACGCCGGAGAGCTCCGGGTGGACGGCGCCGCCGTCCAGATTCCGAGCGTCCAGCATGCCCGCCAGCTCGGCATCGCCGTTGTGCACCAGGAGCTCAACCTGGTTGCTCACCTCAGTGTTGAGGACAACATCCTTCTGGGCCAGGAGCCGTACCGCGTCCCGGTGTTGCGCTGGACGGACCGCCGCGGCCTGCGCCGGAGGGCCGCCGAGATGCTGGAATGCGTGGGCCTCGAGGTAGATCCCGCGACACCGCTGATGGACCTGAGCATCGCCGGGCAGCAGCGTGTGGAGATCGCCAAGGCTCTCAGCGTCGATGCTCGTCTGCTCATCATGGATGAGCCCACGTCATCTTTGGCCGCGGAGGAGGCGGAGGGGCTGCTGCGCATCCTCGACGGCCTGCGCTCGCAGGGGATCAGTGTGGTCTACATCTCACACAAGCTGGACGAAGTCCGTGCCATCGCGGATCGCGTCGTGGTGTTCCGGGATGGGCAGAAGGTCTGCGAGTTGCCGTCGGCCGCCGCCGCCAACGCGCGGCTGGTCACGGCGATGGTGGGGCGCGAGCTGGCCACGATGTTCCCCGCCCGCGAGGCCGTCGTGGGTCCGGAGGTCCTGCATGTGAGCGAGCTGCTGGCTCCGGGACTGCGCCGTCCGGTGAGCCTCACGGCACGCGCCGGGGAGGTGCTGGGGATCGCGGGGCTGGTGGGGGCCGGGCGCTCTGAACTGCTGCGGGCCATCTTCGGCGCCACACGGCGCAGTCGGGGAACGGTCATGGTGGACGGTGTCGCCACCCGCCGTGGCGACCCGCTGTCGGCCATGCGCGCCGGGATCGCCTTCGTGCCCGAGGATCGCAAGACTCAGGGGCTCGTGCTGCCGATGGAGGTGGATGACAACATCGCCCTGCCGTCGCTGGGGCGCCTGTGCCGCTGCCTGTGGCGCGTGCCCGGCGCTGAGCGGGCCCTGGTCGAGGAGTACGTGGACCGGCTGCACATCCAGCCGCCCTCTCTCTCCCAGCGGGTGCAACGGCTGTCCGGCGGCAATCAGCAGAAGGTGCTTCTGGCCAAGTGGCTCGCCATCGAGCCCCGGGTGCTGCTCCTGGATGAGCCGACGCGGGGCATCGACGTCGGCGCCAAGCACGAGGTGTACGGCCTCATCGCCCAGATCGCGGCGGAGGGTGTTGCCGTGGTGCTGGTGTCCTCGGAGATGGAGGAGATCATCGGTCTGTGCGACAGGGCGTTGGTGATGAACCAGGGGGCGGTGGCGGGGGAGTTGCACGGGGAGCGGCTCACCCAGGAGGGCGTCATGGCGCTGGCGGCCCACACGCAGCAAGCCACCGCGGAGGGCCCCGGACCGCCCGGACCGGAGGCTTGACAGCCCCCGCCCGGCTGAACTATACAAGGTCCCGTCTGCGCCATAGCACGGAGGTCACTGGAGACAGCGCATGGACCCATCGTTCCGCCGCCTTTGCGGGGCCCTGCCGCTCCCGGTCCTGCTGAGCGACTCCACAGGCAGGATCGTCCATGCCAACGCGGCGGCCGAGCCGTTTCTGTCCACCGGCGCCGCGGAGGTTGTGGGCATGCAGCTCGCTTCGGCCCTGCGCGCACCGTCCGGGGCCGCTATCGATGCCCTCCTCGCGTTTCCTCTGTCCTCCGGCCCTCTGTCCGCCGACGTCTTGCTGGTCGATTCCGCAGGCTCAAGCCACCCGGCGACACTGACCGCCACCCCACTGACCTCGGACACCGAAGCCGACCTCGTGCTGCTCACCTTGGAGGTTCGCCCCCGGCCCGCCGCCGCTGCTCAGATACCGGACGGTGAGTACGAGCGGCTGGTGGATAGCGCCAGGAGCATCATCCTGCAGCTCGACACGCAGGGCAATGTGGGCTTCATCAACGCTTTCGCCCAGGGGTTCTTCGGCTACTCATCCGGCGAGATTGTCGGCCGCAACGTGGTCGGGACCATCGTGCCGGAGCGCGACACCTCGGGCCGCGATCTGCGGCGCCTGGTCGCGGACCTGTGCGCCCGCCCCGAGGACTTCGCGACCAATGTGAATCAGAACATCACCCGTGACGGCGAGCCCCGCTGGGTGCTGTGGACCAACAGGGCCCTGAAGGATGCCTCGGGGCAGATGACCGGGGTCGTCTGCGTCGGCAGCGACATCACCGCCCAGCACCTGCGGCAGGAGGCCATCCGGGGCGAGTATGAGCGGCTGCTGTCGGTGTTCGACGCTATCGACCAGCCGATCTACATCGCCGACACCGAGAGCTATGAGGTTCTGTACGTCAACTCGGCCCTGCGCCGCATCCTCCCCGAGGAACCGGTGGGGTGCCTGTGCTACAAGGCGCTCCAGGGACGGGAGACACCCTGCGAGTTCTGCACCAATGATGCGATCCGCCGATCCGGCGGGGAACCGGTGCATTGGGAGTACTATAACCCGCTGCTGCAGAGGTACTACTCGCTGACGGACAAGATGATCCCCTGGCCCGACGGCCGGCAGGTCCGGTTCGAGATCGCCATCGACATCACCCCCCAGCGGCAGGCCCTGGAGGAGCTCCAGGCGGCCAACGCGCTGCTGTCCTCGGTGATCGGCGCCGCCCCTCTGGCGATCGTCACCATCGACAACGACGGCCTCGTCACCTCCTGGAGCCCCGCGGCCCAGCGGCTATTCGGCTGGAGCGCAGAGGAGGCCATCGGCGCCCCTCTGCCCATGATCCCGGGAGAACAAGCCGAGATATTGAGGGGCGTCATCGCCGCCATCGTTGCCGGACGCCCGGCCTATCTGCACCGGGTCCCCTGCGTACCCAAACAGGGCCCGATTCTGCAGTGCAGCCTCTCGGCGGCTCCCATCCGGGACAACGAAGACCGCGTGACGGGCGCCGTCGGACTGCTGGCGGACATCACCGAGGTCGTGATGGCCGAGGAGGAGCTTCGTGAGAGCGAGCGGCGCCTGGCCACGCTGATGGGCAACCTCCCGGGGATGGTCTACCGGTGCCTCGACGACGATTTCTGGACAATGCAGTTCGTCAGCCAGGGCTCCCTGGCACTCACCGGATACGCTCCCGAGGACCTGGTGGAGAACCGGAAGGTGGCGTACGCGGATGTGATCCACCCGGATGATCGGGACCTGGTCGCCCGCGAGGTCAGGCGAGGCGTGGCGGAGCGCAGGGACTTCGAGTTGGTCTACCGCATCGTCCGCGCCGACGGCCGGGTGAGCTGGGTCATGGAGCACGGCGTGGGGGTGCGGGGCGAGGACGGCGTCCTCCAGGCCATTGAGGGCTTCATCACCGACGTCACGGAAAGCCGGCGCGCCCAGCAGGCTCTGCTGGATAGCGAGGAGCGCCTGCGCTCCATCGTCGAAGCCGCCCAGGACGCCATCTTCATGAAGGATCGCGACCGCCGCTACACCCATACCAACGCGGCCATGGAGCGGCTGTTTGGCATGCCCGCCCACAAGATCGTGGGCAGCACGGATGCCGATCTCTTCGGCGCCGAGCAGGCGTCGGGTATCAGGGACGCGGACGACCGCGTGCTGGCCGGAGAAGTGGTCGAGACCGAAGAGGCCCTGGCCGTCGGAGACACCGACTATGTGTTCCACGCCATCAAGGTGCCTCTGCGCAATGCGGCGGGTGAAATCGTCGGCCTGTGCGGCATCGCCCGGGACGTCACCGAGCGCAACCGCGCCGAGGAGGTGCTGCGGGCTCAAGAGGAGAGGTACCGCACCTTCATCGAGGCCACGGACGACCTGGTGTTTCTCAAGGATGAGCAGTTGCGGTACCTCATCAGCAATCGCGCCAACGCCGAGTTCTTCGGCATGAGCCCGGAGGATATCATCGGCAAGACCGACGACGATCTCATGTCGCCCGAGGCGGCGGCGGGCTGTCGGCAGTCCGATCTCCAGGCCCTCGCAGGCAGTGCGCCCGTCGTCGGCTATGAGAGCATCGGCGAGCGGGTCTTTGAGGTGCGCAAGTTCGCGGTACGGCTGGGTCCCGATACGAGAGGCGTGGGAGCCTACATCCGGGACGTCACCGAGGCCAGACGCGCCGAGGAGGAGCGCCGCGCCTCCGAGGCGCGCTACCGCGTCTTGTTCGGCGAAGCCCGGGACGCCATGCTCGTGTCCGACGCCCTGACGGGCGCCGTCCTGGAGGCCAACTCGCGCGCCGAGAGGCTGCTGGGCCGCAGCGCCCAGCGGCTCGTGGGCATGTCGCGCACCGGATTCTACTGCGCCGACCGCGGAGCCGCTGCCGCGCCCGACCACCGCGACGACGACTTCGGTAGCCTCGTGGCCGAGGTCGTCGCCGCCGACGGACGCATCGTCCCCGTGGAGATCACCTCCAGCGTCATCGAGCTGGGCGACGGCACCCGGGTCATCTATGACGTCTTGCGGGACATCACGGACCGCAGAGAGGCCGAGGCCGCCATGCGCGAGTCCGAGGCCCGCTACCGCAGTGTCTTCGACAACACCGGGGCCGCCACATTCACCTTCGGCAACGACGGCGTCATCGCCCTGTGCAATGCCAACTTCGAGGGGCTAAGTGGCTACCCCGGCCATGAGATCGTAGGCAAGCTTACCTGGATGGACGTCACCCACCCCGATGATCTGCAAAGGATGTTGGGGTACCACGAAGCCCGGTCGAAGAACGAGCCCGCGCCGCCGCAATATGAGTTCCGCTTCGTCGACCGTAGCGGCGCCGTGCGTGACGTGTTCATCCAAATCGGAGTCGTTCCGGGCACGGAGATGCGCATCGCCTCCATCGTGGATATCACGGATCGCAAGCGCGCCCAGGACGCCGAGCGGCTCGCCGCGGTGGGTCAATTGGCCGCCGGCGTCGCCCACGACTTCAACAACCTCCTGGCCTCCATGGCCATGCGCGCCGAGCTCACCGCCCTGCGCTCCGCCGGGGGCCCCTGCCAGGAGTTGGTGGACACCGTCCTGCGGGGCACCAAGAGGGGCGCTGAAGTGGCCCGAAATCTCATGGCCTTCGCCCGGCCGCAGGAGCCCAGGCGGGAGCTGTGCACCATCGAGGGACCCCTCGAGGCCGCGCTCACCGTCGCCGCACAGCAACTGGAGAACGCGCAGGTCCTGGTACGCAGGCAGTACCAGGCGGAGTCCAGACGAGTGCGGGTGGACCCCGGCCAGATGGAGCAGGTGTTCCTCAACCTCTTCATCAATGCCAGTCACGCCATGCCCCAGGGCGGCACTCTCACGGTTGCGACGAGTTACGTAGAGGCCGACGAGGGCGGCCACGATACCGTGGTCGCCATCTCCGACACCGGCATGGGCATCGCCCCGGAGAACCTCTCCAGCATCTTCGAGCCCTTCTTCACCACCAAAGGCCGGCTCGGGCACACCGCCACGCCCGGGACCGGCCTCGGGCTGTCGGTCTCCAAAGCGATCGTCGAATCCCACGGCGGGACGATCCAGGTCAGCAGCACTCGAGGCCAGGGAACGGTCTTCACCATCTGTTTCCCGGCAAGCGAAGGCCTGCCGGGAAGGGAGCATGCCGGTGGGGAGGCGCCGGTCCGTGCCGACCTATTGGCACCACCCGCCGACGAATCTCGCGTCGGGTCGGTGCTCGTGGCGGAGGACGAGCCGGAGCTGCGCGAGATGCTCGTGGAAGCGCTGCGCGCCCGAGGCCACCGGGCGTGGGGCGCCTCGAACACCCAGGACGCCGTCGACCTGCTCATCCAGCGGCCCTTCGATCTGGTCTTGACCGATCTCACCATGCCCGGAGGCGGGGGGCGCGAGGTGGCCGCCTTCGCCCGCGCCCTCCCCGACCCTCCCCCGGTCATCGTCGTGACCGGCAAGCTCGAGGCGGAGGTGGGCCGCCAATTGGAGCACCTCGGGGTGGCCGCCCACCTCCAGAAGCCCTGCGCCATCGCCGAGATCATCGCGGCCGTCGAGAAGGCCCTGGCCGCCGCCGGGGGCTCCGCGGACGCGCAGTCCTGACCGCCTCGGCCCCGTCGGTTCAGTGGAGACCCGCCGATGCATGGACCCGATCTCGAGCGCTTCGGCCAACTGGCCGTTGAGCCGCCTCACTCGATCCCGGTCGCCACGGCCGGAACCTGGCGGCTGGTGTACACCTGCGGCCCGGAGCCCATCGGCCTGCGCGGCATGGTCGTGTTCTGTGTGCCCCGCTGTGGCTGGTCCTCCCCCCTCCCCCATCCTGAGCAGGAGCCGGGCGGCCCCACATGCGACGCCGCCCTCCCCGGCATGCTCTGGGCCGAGTGCTCGGAGCCCGGCGTCGTTCTGGAGGTCGGCACCTCGGCCGGGCAACGCACCGCCCCAGCCGAGGGCGATGGCGCCATGTGGCTGCCGCCGGGGAGTGTGGCGGCGGTCCGCATCCTCGAGGGCGAGCTACGCCGGGGCGGCTGTCTCGTACTCACCTACGGCGACACGGTGTCCGGCAGTCCCGGCGCCATCGCGGGAGCCAGAGCCGGAGTGCAGCGTTTCCAGGCCTTCGTGGACCCCAGAGGCGACCGGCGCGGCCCCCTGGGAGGGTTCCATGCCGCCGGTCCCCCTGTACAGATCACCTGCCTGCCGGGCCCTCCTGTGGCGGCGGGGTTGACCCTGCCCTCCTCCGCGGTCCAGGGCGAGCCCATCGCAGCCGTTGTGCGCTACCGGGATCGCTGCGGCAACCCGATCGTGCCCGAGCAGGGCAACGTCGCGCTGGCCGGCAAGTCGTGGAATGTGGTGGCCCGCGGCTCGGCGCAGCTCCGGGCCTCCGACCGCGGCCTGATCCGCGATGCCATCAGGGTCCGTGGGACCGGCGTGCAGCGGGTCAGCGTACAGGGCGAGGGGTTGCCCGCCGCAGTGTCCAACCCCGTGCAGGTCGCCGCCGACGGCTCAGGCCTGCGACTCTTCTGGGGCGACCTGCACGCCCACACCGGCCTCAGCGACGGCGTCGGGACCCCCGCCGAGGCCTATCAGTTCGCACGGGAAATGGCCTGCCTGGACTTTTGCGCCCTCACCGACCATGACACCATGCTGGACGAAGCCCGCTGGGAGCAGACCCTGCGCGCCGCCGCGGAGCACAGCGATCCCCTGCGCTTCATCACCTTCCCCGGCTATGAGTACACCGGCCGCCGCCACGGCGGAGACCGCGCCGTGTACTATCCCGTCGACAGCGGCCCACTGCTGCGGAGCCAAGACTCACAGCAAGATGGGGCCCGCGAGCTCTTCGCTGCCCTGAGCGAGCTGGAGGCGCTCGTGGTCCCCGTGCATCCCGCGAGGCCCAGGGCGCAGGCCGACTGGCGGTCTCACGACCCGCGCCTGCAAAGGCTGGTGGAGGTGTACTCCTGCTGCGGCAATTGCGAGTATACGGGCAACCCGCGCCCCCTCACCTGGGGGACGCAGAGGTCGTTCCCACCGGTGGACGAGGGGGCCACGGTGCAGGCGGCCCTGGCCATCGGCCACCGCCTGGGACTGATCTGCGGCAGCGACAGCCATTGCGGCCGCCCGGGCCACGGCAACTGGATCGGCGCCTTCGGCAAGCGCCGCGGCTACAGCGCGGGCCTTACGGCGGTGCTGGCCCGGGAACTCACCAGGGAGGCCCTCTGGGACGCTTTCCGGCACCGGCGCTGCTACGGCACCACCGGCGCGCGGATCATCATCGACTTCACCATCGACGGCGAGATGATGGGCGGCGAGTTGCGCCGGCCCGCCGGGGCCGAGCTGGCTCTGCGGGTCCGGGTGGCGGGAACGGAGGAGCTGACCGCGGTGCAGGTCGTCACAGCGGGCGGGGTGCTGTGCTCCGTCCACCCGGGGGCGCAGGACGGTGACCTCGCCGAGACGATCCACACCCCTCTGACGGGTACCGACTACTACTATGTCCGCGTCCTGCAGGTGGATGGGGAGATGGCCTGGGCCGGACCAATCTGGGTGGAGGCGGAGCGGTAGCCGGCGGGTGCCTTCCCTGCCATGGATTCGCCGGTCGCGTTGACGAGGGCCGGCGCAGCCGCTTCTCTCCCTCGCCGATCTCCGCCGTTCTCGGTGCCTCTGGTCTCTGTGTCCAGCCGTCCGTCTCCCCCCATCGCTTCGTCGTTCTCCGTGAAGCTCTGTGCTCTCCGGGCCTCCGTGTTCTGACGTTGCCGTCTCGGCCGTCTTGCTCTCTCGTCGTTCTCGCCGCTCTCCCGTTGCCCCGGCAGGTCTGCGCCCCCGTGTCAGCGAAGGCAGTCGAACCGATCCATGGAGGCGCCCCCATGCTCTACGTTCTCGCGTTCATCGCCGTCTTCGTGCCCGGAGACTGCCTCGCCGACACCGTGCCCGTGGCCCAGGAGACTGCCGCCGAGGTCCTCGCCGACATCGACCGCCAGGGCCGCGTGTCCGAGCAGATGGTCAACCCCGGTGGCGAGGTGATGGGCGCCGCCACCTGGGACGATGCCTCCGGGGCCGTGGATGGGGTCAAGAGCGGCAGCTACGGCTTCCACACGACCTTCTCCGATAGCCCCTGGTGGCAGGTGGACCTGGGCAAGAGCTACGAGGTCGGCAGAATCGTGGCCTACAACCGCAATGAGAACGGTCTGGAGAAGCGGGCCTTCGGAATGAAAGTGCTGGTGTCCGATGACGCTCGGGCGTGGCAGGAGGTGTTCTCCCATACAGACGAGCCCTTCGGAGGCGTGAAGGACGGAAAGCCGCTGGAGATCGATCTGAGGGGCAAAGGAGTGGTGGGGCGCTGGGTCCGCTGCCAGGTGCCCAACAAGGTGTCGTTCCATCTGGACGAGTTGGAGGTATACCCCGTCGACGAGCCGGAGACCAATGTGGCGCTA
>Ga0334883_1001236_pt1 | contig 39399 bp, 28 predicted proteins | sample GraSluR1_MG_6_FD_207230 | JGI IMG/M metagenome (GOLD analysis project Ga0334883, IMG submission 207230) | Sludge microbial communities from methane-producing bioreactor in Wageningen University, Netherlands - Granular Sludge_09_05-R1 | ecosystem: Engineered > Bioreactor > Anaerobic >...
GAGCATGTGAGGTGCCCGGCCTTGTCCACCGCAAGGATGATGCAACCGTTGATGTCCACATAGATGCAGCGCGAGCCCGCCGAGGTGGCCTCATCGAGCTTGATCCAGGCCGAGACGGTGAAGTCGCCCCGCGGGAACCGTCCCCCCGGTACGCTGAGGCAGTCGTCCTTGCCGTCGAGGCGGAGGCAGCCGGAGCCCACGGCGCCCGGTGTCTGCCAGGTGGGTTCGCCCTGCGCCGCGGCGTGATGGGCGTAGGGCGAGGCATCCGCGGCTTTGCTCCCTTCAGCCTCGTCCAGGTGCCACAGCCCGGCGCACTGCAGGTCCGCTCCCGGCTGTGGCGGCACCCACTGCGGCTCAGACCACCTGACGGACCCGTCGGGGAAGACGATCACGGTGTCGTAGAAGCCCCAGCGCCGCTCCGGCGGAACCGGGGGGTAGACCTCCCACGGCGCCCGGCCCTGACCGTAGGTCTGTTCCATGTCGTAGACCACAGGGCTTTCGGCCTCGCCGGGAAAGTGGATGAGGCCGAAGTTGTGCCGCACGTGGAGGCGGCTGCCCGCCGGGACCGAGGGCCCGGCCCAACTGGTGCCGATCCGCTTCGGCAGGTTGCCGTCCCTGTGCACGATCACCACCTGCGGTCCCCGGGACTGAGAGCCTGCGCGCCACATGGTTCCGCGCCGGGTGGCCAGCGGGTGATACCCGGCGGGCCAGACGCAGATGGGCTGCGAGACACAGGCCAGTGGCGCCGACGCGGGGAGGCGGGCCTCGAGCTTGAGGTACAGACAGCCCCCGGCCAGGGCCGCGGGGGTCTCCAGTTCGTAGGTGGCGACCCTCACCGCGGAGCCTTCCAGAGTCTGCCATGCGCCTTCGCTCGTGACCGCTCCGGTCACAGCGCACAGACTCACCCTCGCCTCCACCGCGCCGGCGCCTTCCTGCACCAGCGCCAGGACCTCCCCCGCCACGGCGTCGCCCACCTGCACCTCGTTGGGCTGCCACAGGTACAGCCGCGGCTCGGTGGGCCAGAGTTCCTCCCCACGCCACCGGCTCAGCAGCGCCCGAAGCAGATCCAGTCTCCCGGTGCCGAAACCGAGGCTGGGCTGGAAGTGGGTGGTCTCGTAGTAGTCATTCCACGTCGTGACCGTCAGCCAGCGGCAGTCGGCGGCCCGCGCAAAGGTGTCGCGGATGACCCCGGTGCACTGCGGGTCCACGTACCAGCCGCTGCCCAGGCTCCAGTAGCCCGGCCAGACGGTGCCGATGGTGAGCCTCGCCGCCAGGGACTGCGGATGCTCGGTCTGCAGGTACTGACAGCAACGCTCCATGGTGCGCCGATCGAAGTCGGTTCGGAAGGCGTAAAGGGCCACGGGAAGCCTTGCCAGGGCGTCCAGCTCCTCCGTGGGCAGGCCCGACCAGGCGTCCTCGCCGGTAGACGCCGGCGAGGCCTGCGCGTACAGGGAGTTGGCGTCAAGGATGAAGACCAGATCCAGGCCGCGTGACCGCAGGAGCTCAAACACGGCCGCCCAGTTGGCCGCAGGCATGTTCGTCCCGGCGTAGGTCCACAGGATCGGCCTGCCATCCAGCTTCGGCCAGGCGGGCGAGGCGGCGCGCTCGCCCACCATTTCGGCGATGTAGGCCGCCAGGTCCTCGGGATCGCGGGAGCCGGGACTGTCGAGGCAGGGAACGGAGTAGAAGGCCCTGCCGGTCTCGGTGGTGACGGTCTCGGCGGCCTTGAGGTAGCCGTCCACGGCGGGCAGCCAGTTGGCCAGGGGCTGGCCGACGATGACGTCCAGAGCGAAGGCGTCGATGCCTGCCTCGACGGCGCTGAGGCATTCGTAGATGTAGTCCCTCTGCGACTGGGGCTCCTGTCTTTCCGCCATGCCGGGATGGGTGGGCATGCCGAAACCCAGAGGGAAGTCGCGGCGGCTGTGGGAGAGGTTGTTCAGGGCGTTCCACGGGCACAGGTGGCACCAGACCCGGGTCTCGCCGGTGGGCGCGGGTTGTGCGGGCGAGGGGACGGCCATCGCAGTCAGGAGGCAGGCGGCGACGAGCGAGACGCGGCGCATGGAGAGGGTCACCTCGGGTCGGTGATGGATGGGCGCAATTTCGCTACGGACACAGGGAGACCCTCCGCGACCCAACGACCGTTGGGCGGGAGAGCCGCCCGGAGACCACGGCAAGGGTACCTGCCATCCCCCCGTGCAGGGACGCCGCACCCGAACGGGGAAACTGAATGGTACTTCCCGCACGAAACGGAGTGTCCCTATGCCCGCTACCGGCCTTTGGCGTAGCTTCCTCGCCCTCGTCTGCCTCTGCCTGCCGCTGACGGCCCTCGCCGCCGAGGACATCACCTTCCTGCACCTGTCGGACGTACACTACCCCCACGCCGCGGGCCAGAGCCGACAGACCATCGCCGCCCTGCCCACCGGCGAGATCGACCTGCCGCCCTTCTCCCTCCGCGTGCCCGGGCCGTCCTTCGCCATCATCACCGGTGATCTGAATGAATACGGCGGCGGCAACGGCGACTGGGAAGGCTACATGGCCATGTTCGAGGCCCTGCCCTTCCCCCGCTACCTGCAGCTCGGGAATCACGACAATACCTGGGACTGCGGCCGTCCGCGATTGCGGCGGATCCACGGCTCCGTCTTCTACGCTTTCGAGCAGGCGGGCCTGAAGTTCATCGGCTTCGATACCGCCAGTCCACAGGACCCGCGGCCCTCCATCGCCAGAGAAGGGCTGCTGTGGCTGGCCGCTGAGCTGGACAAGACCCCGCCCGGGCAGCCGATCATCTTCTTCTGCCATCACCCCCTGGAAGGCACCGAGTTCGCCTCAGCCTACGACATCGCGCGACTGCTGGACGTGCTCTCCACGCACAATGTGGCGCTCATCCTCCTGGGGCACGGCCACGGCACCCGCACCTGGCAGATCGGGGGTATCGACACCGTCATGGGCGGCAGCACCTATGGCGACAGGCGGGGCTTCGGCATCATCTCCATCAAGGACAACGTCCTGCGGGTGTGCCATCAGTTCTGCGGCGACAACCCGGAGATGGTCAAACTGCTGGAAAAGCCCCTGTCGCAGGCTCCGCCGGCGGTGCAGGTGCTTGCGGTGACACCGGGCGACGGGGCCGTGCTGGCTGCAACCGCCCTGCGCTGGGAGATGGAGGTCTCAGGAGGGCAGGAGATCACGGCCGGCAGGTGCTTCGTGGGCAAGGAGCCCGCGGGCGCGATGGCCCGTAACGGTGAGACCTGGGTGGCGCAACTCAGCCCCGAGGGCCTCGCCCCCGGCGCCCACACACTGCGCATGGAGCTTGTCGGCGGAGAGCAGGTGGTGGCCTCGCGGACGGTGGCCTTCTGGCTGGATGACGGCAGCGGCCGGGCGCTGTGGAAGGCCCGGCTCGACGGCTCCTGCCAGTCGCCGCCGGCGGTCGCGGGCGACCGGCTCTACGTGGGAGCCAACAACGGAGAGCTCTACTGCCTGCAGGCGGCCACGGGACAGGTGCTGTGGACCTTTGCCACCGCGGGCGAGGTGCGCTCGCGGCCGGCGGTGGATTCCGCGGCCGGGCGCGTCTGGTTTGCCTCCGCCGACGGCTGCGTCTACTGCCTCACCACCGATGGCGCCGAGCTGTGGCGACAGGACACCGGCGCGGCGGTGTACTCCTCGCCACTGAGGGTGGGTGACCGGCTGCTGTGTGCCAACAACGCCGGAGACGTACTGAGCCTGGACGCGGCCACAGGAGCCGAGCAATGGCGCAATGAGGACCCGGGCTACAGCATCGAATCCGACCTGTGCACCGACGGCCAGAGAGTCTACGCCGGCTGCTGGGACCGCTTCGTATACGCAATAGACCTGGAGACAGGGAGCCTGGCGTGGAAAGTGCCGGGCAAGGGCAGCGAGAAGGAGGGCGGGGCCTCGAGGTACTACAGCCCCGCCGACTGCGGGCCCGTTTTGGTGGGAGACAGCCTGTTCATCACCGACCGGGGCTACTGGCTGGCGGTGCTGGATACGGCCACGGGGCAGCAGCGCATGGCCGAGGGCAAGTGTGCGGCGGTGTGCGCCTCCGCCGACGGCCGGTGCGCCTATGTGCGCCACAGCGACGGCCGGGTGAGCAAGCGCGGCTCCGATGGCGCCGTCGTCTGGACGGCGGAAGTGCCCACGGGCTCGGTCCCCACGCCGCCGGTTGCCTCCGGAGGGCGTGTGTGGATGCTCTCGAGCCTGGGGACACTGAGCTGCATCGACGAGACGAGCGGACAGGTGAAGTGGCAGTACAAGGCCTTCCCGGACCTGTACGCCTTCGGGGCCCCGGCGGTGGACGAAGAGCGGGCATACATGGGGGACATGGGGGGTAATGTGGTGACCCTCAGCGTCACGCGATGATCGCCGGGCGACGCATGGTGCGCCGCCGGAGCCTGCATCCCGTCAAGACAGCGAGGTCTCAACATGAGCGCCCTGGACCGTCCGGCCTTTCCCCTCAGAGACTACCTGCCACAGCGCGCTCCGGAGACGACGGTGGCGGAGCCCGCGCGCGAGGTGCCCGTCCTGTGCGAGTGCGATGTGGCGGTGTTCGGCGGCGGGCCGGCCGGGGTCTGTGCGGCCACCGCCGCCGCCCGCCACGGGGCGAGGGTGCTGCTCGTCGAGCGCCTGGGCCACCTGGGCGGTATGGCCACCGCAGGCAATGTCAACCTCCTGCACCCACTCTACGGCACGGATGGCGCCACCAAGGTCATCGGCGGACTGCCCGAGGAGTTCCTGCGCCGGCTGAGCTCGCTGGGGGCTGCGTACAACAGCGCCCGGGACGGCGAGACCGGCCACTGGGTCATCTGCTCGGAGACGGCTAAGTTCGTCCTCGACGACATGGTACTGAGCAGCGGCTGCCGGGTGGTCCTCGATACCCTCGCCGCCGGAGTCCTGCGCGAAGACGATCGGGTCCGGGCGGTGCTGGTGGAGGGCAAGAGCGGGCGCGAAGCCATCCTCGCCTCGGTCTTCATCGACTGCACCGGGGATGCGGACATCCTCCGCCGCGCCGGTTGTGAGACCCAGCTCGGCGACGGTACCGGGCGCTGCCAGGCGCCATCGCTGTGCTTCCGCTTGGCGGGCAAGTCACCCGACGCCCTCCCGCTGGGGGATGTGTACTCCGAGCTGGTCAAAGAACCCATGGACTACAACGGCGAGCAGTACGCCAACTTCCTGTGGGGCTCGTCGGGCGTATGGGACCGCTCGGAGCAGATGATGGCGGGCACGCGGGTGCTGAACGTAAACTGCGCCGACACCCTGGACCTGACGCGGGCCGAGGTTGAGGCCCGGTACCAGTTGCGGTGGCTGCTGGGGAGGCTGAAGTCGCTCCCGGGCTGGGAGCAGGCCAGGCTGATCGACATCGCCGCCCAGGTCGGCCTGCGCGAGAGCCACCGCATCTTGGCCGAGCACCAGTTGCGGCGCGAAGAGGTGCTCCACGGCGTCCCCTTCGCCGACGCCATCGCCCAGGGCACCTATCCCATCGACATCCACACCCCGGACGCACCGGGCATCGTGTTCGAGCGCCTCGACGGCACCCGCCATCGCCAGAATGCCGACCGCACCTGGGACACCGAGCGCTGGGACGGGCGGCCTCTTGACGCCCCCCTGCGCGAAACGCTGTGCTATCAGGTTCCGTACCGCTCCCTGGTGCCGCGCGGGCTGCGCAATGTGCTGGCGGCCGGCCGCTGCATCGGCGCCAACCACGACAGCGCCGGGGCCATCCGGGTCATGGTCAACTGCATGCAGTTCGGGCAGGCCGCCGGCGTGGCCGCGGCCATGGCGGTCCGGGACGGCGACGTGCACGCCGTGGACACCGCCGTGCTCAGGGAGAGGCTACGGGCGACGGGTGTCCCGCTGAGGTAGGCCGCCGCGGAGCCGGTGCCGCCCTGCCTTGCCCCTGAGCGCCCCGTTGGCCTATCATAGGCACGGCGGGGCCGTCGGCTGCGGCCCCCGAAGGAGCGTCCATGCGGTACCTCAGCGTCATCGAGGCCGCCGAGGCCTTGCATCTGAGCGTCCCCACGATCAAGCGCTACATCTACGACGGCAAGCTGCACTCCACCAAGCTCCCCGGCGGACAGCACCGCATCGCCGAGAGCGAGATCCAGCGGCTGCTCACCGATTCCGGTGGCGGCCAGACGGCGGAGGAGGACGGCAGCCCGCAGGAGCGCATCGAGGTCCTCGAACGCTGGGTGGCCGAGCTGGAGGCGGAAGTCGAGCGGCTCAATGCCGCCCTGCAGGTAGTCTCGCACTACTGCGCCTCCCACGTGGGCGACGGCGGGCCCGGTCTGACGGCGGCCCCTCTGCGCCACGTGGCCGTGCTGGGGCCCGGCTGCCGCCGCTGTGATGCTCTCTACGAGCTCACGACCCGCGTCCTGCGCGCCACCGGGCGCCCGGATGTGATCGTCGAGCGTGTACACAGCCTCGAGGACATCGCCGCCTACGGCCCCGTTGTGACCCCGGCGCTGGTGATCGACAATGAGATCGTGCTGTCCGCGCGCGTCCCGACGGAGGCGACGCTGAAGGCGTTGCTCGCCCGGCACCTGGAGTAAGGCCCGGCGTACGCCCACCGACGGCGGACGGGGCCGAGCAAGCCCCCCAAACCTACCAGAGCATACGGCCAACGGGTGCAATGAACAGCCTCAGCTTCCTCCTCTGGCTACAATCCCTGCGGACACCGGTGGCGGACTCACTGGCCATCGGGGCCTCGTCACTGGGTTCCGAAGAGGCGTACCTGATCGTCCTCACCACGATCTACCTCTGCATCGGCCATCGTCTGGGCTTCCACATGTTCGTGGTGTTCCTGCTCAGCGTGTTTGTCAACTCCGAGCTCAAGCTGCTCTTCGCTACCGAACGCCCCTACGTCCTGTACCCGGAGCAGCTTCACCCGCTGTACGTGGAGAGCGGCGGGGGCTACGCCTTCCCCAGCGGCCACTCCCAGGGCGCGGCGGTTGTCGGGGGGATTCTCAGCGTGCGCGCCGGCGATCGGCCGACCCGGGCCGCTCTTCTGCTGGTGGTTGCCGCCATCGCCTTCTCCCGGCTGTACCTGGGGGTCCACTGGCCCGCCGACGTTATCGGCGGCCTGCTGATCGGGGGCGCCTTCGTCCTGGGCTATCTGGTGCTCCTGGGTGCGTGGGCGGCGGCGGGACGAAGCCTCGGCTTCACTCTGCCCCTGCTTCTCATCTTGCTGGGCTCGGCGGCTATCTTCGGCCTGGGCTATGGGGAGGGTGTCTGTGTGCGCACCGCCGGAGTGTTGCTGGGGTCGGGGATAGGCTACCTGCTGCTGGAGCGCCGCGGAGGGTACAAGGCCCAGGCGCCCCCGTGGACGCAGGTGGCGAAGGTTCTCGTCGCGGTCGTCGTCCTGCTGGGCCTCAGGACCGGCCTCAAGCTCGTGCTGGGTGAGGCGCCCTGGGCCAACGCCGCCCGCTACGCGGTGATTGGATTGACCAGCGCGTACCTGCTACCCCTGCTGTTCTGCCTGGCCTACAACCTCCGCAAACGTTGGCCGAAGTATGCGGAGACGCTGCAGCAAGAGGACGACTAACCCCCGTCGGACGGCCACAAACAAAGGCGCCTCCCCGGTGGGGAGGCGCCGATGTATTACCCCATGCGTGATGCCGTCCTACCCGCCGATCAGGCCTCGTTCGACCAGCTCCCGACCGATCTGCACCACGTTGGTCGCCGCACCCTTGCGCAGGTTGTCCGCCACGCACCAGAAGTTGATGGCATTGGGGGTGGTGTAGTCGTCGCGGGTGCGTCCCACCAAGACCAGATTCTTGTACTGATCCAGGCGAACGTCGCGCTGGGTCGGGTAGGTCCGCTCATGGGCCACGTCGTGGCCATTGTAGCTGCCCTCGGGCTCCTTGGGCGTAGGCCAGTCGCGGTCGTTTCTCGCCTCATCATCGATGACCACGATCCCGTGCGTGTCTCGGGCGGCGCGCCACAGCCCCAGGGCGGTGTGCGCGTCCATCTTCCCGGCGAACTCGACGTTGATCGACTCGGCGTGGCCGATCTCCACAGGCACACGTACCGTGGTGGCGCACAGCTCGATCTCGTCGCAGCCGAAGATCTTCCGGGTCTCGTAAAGCATCTTCATCTCTTCTTTGGTGTACCCGTTGTCCAAGAAGGCGTCGATGTGCGGGAGACAATCCAGCACGATGGGCTTGCGGAACACGGTGCAGTCGTAGTCGAACTCCTGGCACCCCAGCTCGTCCACGCGGCAGCACTCCAACTGCTTCTTCAGCTCGGTCTGACCGTCGCGGCCATAGCCGGAGACGGACTGGAACGTGGTAACCACCACGCGCTTGATGGGCGCCACGGCGTGCAGCGGGGCCAGAGCGACGCACATCTGGATGGTGGAGCAATTGGGGCTGGCGATGAACTTGGTTCGCGCGGAGACCTGGTCCATGTTGATCTCCGGGACCACCAGGGGGAACCGTGGGTCCATGCGGAAATCGCCGCCGTTGTCGATCATGAAGCACTTGTAGCCGCTGTCCAGAGCCGCCATGCCCCAGGTCTTCGCGGCACCCTTCTCGCCCTCGCGGCCGGAGAGGAAGACCACGTCCAGGTCCTCAAAGAGCCGGAGCCTATCCTCGCGGAATACCTCGCCCAGGCCGTGGACGAAGACCTCTTCCTCATCGAGAAGGGTCCGCCGCTCGTGACATGCCATGACGCGGACTTCATCGCACTCCAGGTCGAGTTCATTGATGCACCGGCAGATATTCTGACCCACGGGGCCGAAGCCCACAACGCCAGCTTTGATACCCATGTTGTCCTCCCAGTGACCGGGCCGCCGGACCGGTATTCCCAAGACGACCCGCCTACAGCACGTGCTCCAGCCCGTGCACCAGCCCCTCCAGGGACCGGACCTTGCGCACGGCCAGCAACACGCCCGGCATGAAGCACTCGCGACTGATGCTTACGTGGCTGATGACCAGCCTCTCGCCCGGACCGCCGAAGACCACTTCCTGGTCCGCCACATAGCCCGGCATGCGGGTGGCGTGCACCTGGATCGACTCCACCGTGCCGCCCCGGGACCCGGGCGCCTTGTCCACCTCCGTCGGCACCTGCTCGAAGGCCTCCTCGCGGGCCTGCGCCATCAGCTCGGCGGTGCGCACAGCGGTGCCCGAGGGCGAGTCGACCTTCTTCTCGTGGTGGCGCTCGATGATCTCGGCGTAGTCGAAGCTCCGCGCGGCCTCCTTGGCGAACCTCATCATCAGGTTGGCCCCGATGCTGAAGTTGGGGGCCACCACCGCCGCGGTGCCCGTCCTGTGGCACATGTTCTGTACCACCTGGATGTCTGTGGGCGAAAACCCCGTAGTGCCCACGACACAAGCGACCTTCCGGGTCAGCGCGGCCTCGATGTTATCCATCACCACATCCGGAACGGTGAAGTCCACCATCACGTCCGGCCGGATCTCATCCAGTGAACCGGCGAGATGCCCGCTGATCTGCAACTCGGTGTCGATGTCCAGGATCTCGCTCACCGCGTGCCCCACCCCCGCCGGGTCTACGGCGCCGACGAGCTCCATGTCGCGTGCATCGTGGACGGCGTTCATGACAAAGCGGCCCATGCGCCCATATGCGCCGCTGACCAGTACCCTGATCCTGCTCATCGCCTTGCGCCTCCGACATCCTTGGGGACTGCGGCAGGCCCCGAACCGCGGCCTACCCGGCATCCGTCACCGAGTCGCGCGAGTATATCAGAGTGCGGAGGGGAATGCAAATGGCGCAGCGGGGGCGCGGGGGCCGGGGCGGGAGCCCAGCGGGGGCAGTGCCAACAGGATGGACAGGATGACGGCGACGGCGGACAGGACAGAAAGGCGAACAACAACGGCAACGGCGAACAGGATGGACAGGATAACGGCGGATGGACAGGATGACGGCGACGGCGGACAGGACAAGAAGGCGAACGGCAACGGCGGACAGGATGGACAGGATAACGGCGGATGGACAGGATGACGGCGACGGCGGACAGGACAAGAAGGCGAACGATAACGGCGACGGCGGACAGGATGGACAGGATGGACAGGATGACGGCGGATGGACAGGATGACGGCGACGGCGGACAGGACAAGAAGGCGAACGACAACGGCGACGGCGGACAGGATAACGGCGGATGGACAGGATGACGGCGACGGCGGACAGCACGAAAAGGCGAACGACAACGGCGACGGCGAACAGGATGGACAGGATAACGGCGGATGGACAGGATGACGGCCACGGCGGACAGGACAGAAAGGCGAACGGCAACGGAGACGGCGCACAGGATGGACAGGATAACGGCGGATGGACAGGATGACGGCGACGGCGGACAGGACAAGAAGGCGAACGGCAACGGCGCACAGGATGGACAGGATAACGGCGGATGGACAGGATGACGGCGACGGCGGACAGGACAAAGAGGAGAGGGGAAACGGCAGCGGCGGGCAGGATGGAGAAGGAGGGCGGCGTCCTGACGCCGCTCGCGAAGGCTGCGGAGCTGGGAGCGAGCAGGGCTTTCTCCCGCTACGTGCGGGCGTGGAGGATATTCCAGATCTTCCTGGCCGTATCGATCATCGTGTGCAGGTTGGGTACCTTGGCCTCGCGCGGGATGCACTCCCCGCTATTGAACACCATGCCGCCGCCGGCGGCCACACGCACCTGGCGATCGGTCTCGGCCGCCACCTGAGAGGCGCTGCCCAATTGTAGCAGCCCGATGGGGTCGATGTTGCCCACCAGCGCCTGCTCGGGCAGAGCCGCTCGGGCGCGGCTGATGTCCAACCCGGGCCCCACAGAAAGCAAGGAGGGCTCCGTTTTCGCCTGGGCGATCAGGCCGGGGATGCGTTCCTCGGAATTGTGGAGGAACACGAAGGCCCCGGCCTCCTTGAACGCCCGCGTCACCCGCAGACAGGGCTCCAGTGCCCATTTCTCGAAGTCCGGCACCGAGATGAGGTGGGTGGAAGCGTTGCAGTCGCCCAGCCAGATCGCGTGCGCCCCGGCCTCAATCTGCGCCAGCCCCCATGAGATGGCCTGCTCCTCGGCGAACTTCAGCGCCTCGACGAACAACCGGGGGGCGTCCACCAGTGACAGGAATGAGTTGGTCATCCCGAAGATCAGTGTGACCGCTGAGAAGGGCGCCGCCACACGGCCGGTGATGCAGGTCTCGTCACCACGGGCGGCGCGCAGCCCGGATATGGCGTCCAGCAGGAGCGGCATGCGCCCCGACTTGCGCGGCTCCGGGACGGACAGGCGCCGCACGGTCCTGCGGTCGAAGGGCAGATAGTCCGTGGTGGCCGGCACCACGTTGACGCCCCCGGCCACACCTACCCCCAGCGGCTCGAACTCCAGGGTGTCGTCCAGGTGCAGCCAGGACCAGTCCCACCCGAAGCGCTCGATGGCGAGCAGTTGCGCCTCGACAATGGTCTCCGGGTCGCGGATGTACTCCTCATACGTCAGCCCGGAGTACTTGGCGTCAAACTCCTGGGAGAGGGCGAACACGGGCAGGTCGTGGGGCACCTGCATGTCCACACAAGCCTGTATGTTGGCCAAGACGCTCATTTCGCCGGTTCCTCAATTCACTGATCGACTCGGCCCGGCCGGCCCGCGGGCCGCCCTGATCCCCTCGACGAGCCCCGGTGGCCAAGAGCCGGCGTCTGTCGATTCTAATGCTCCGGGCGCCTCCAGGGTTCCATCGCCACCGCCGAAGGCCCGACTACTCGCCCGCAGGCGCCGTCGCCGGGATCTCCTTACCCCCCTGGGCCACCGTCTCCGGCGTGAAGGACCTTGTTCCCAGGATGATGGTCTTGGGAACACTCTCGCCCTTGAGGATCCTGAGCGCCGCCTCGATGGCCTCCTTGCCGCCGGTGGGGTACTGGAACGTCGCCGACAGGATGCCCTCCTCCACGTACTTGACGCCCTCATGGGGCAAAGCGTCGATGCCGATGAACTTGATCGCCTTCTCCCGGCCCTTCCCCTCCTGTTTGGCGGCCATGTAGGCCCCGTGGGCGGAGGGGTCGTTGTGGGCATAGACGGCATCGATCTGCGAGAAGCGGGAGAGTGCCGAGTTCATCTCCCGCTGCGCGTTGGGCTCCAGCCAACGGCAGTCGGCGGAGAAGATGATCTCGATCTCGGACCCTTCAATGCCCTCGCTGAAGCCTTGATGGCGCTCGCCGGCCGGGGTCGAGGTCTCCAGGCCCTTGAGCTCCACGATCTTGCCCTTCCCGCCGAGCAGCTCGACCATGTGCTTGCCCGCCTCGCGGCCGATCAGCACGTTGTCCCCGCCGATGAAGCAGGTGTAGTTGTCCCCCTGGATCTTGCGGTCAAGAACGATCACGGGGATGTTGGCCGCCATGGCCTCCTCAACCGGCTTGGTGAGGGGAACGGCCTCCTTGGGGCTGATGATGATCAGGTCCACGCCCTGGGAGATGAACTCCCTCACCTGGGCCTGCTGGTCGTCGGGTCTGTTCTGCGCGTCCTTGAAGATCACCTCAAGCTCGGGGTGCGCCCCGGCGGCCGCCTCGATGTCCGCGTTCATCTGTACCCGCCAGGGCTCGCCCAGGTTGCACTGGGACATGCCGATGGTGTAGGTCTCTTCTCCGGATGTCTCGCCCCCGGTGGCCGCCGGCCCTTTGGTGAGCTCGGAGCCCGGCGGGATCATGGGCGCCTCGGACTTCCCGGGCCCCGGGCAGCCGGCCAGAATAGCGAGGGGGACCACCGTCATCAGCAGCAGACAGAGCCCGGCGTGCCGCATCTCATCATTCCCTATCTGTGTCGCCTGGTTTCCTGAATCACCACGGCAAGAACAATGATGGTACCTTTCGCCAGCAGCCTCTGAGCCTCCTGCCACCCGATGAGACTGAGTATCTTGTTGGCATAGCCGATGATGAGCGTGCCCACCAAAGTCAGCATCACTCCTCCGCGCCCGCCCATCAGACTGGTGCCGCCGATGACCACCGCCGCGATGGCATCCAGCTCGTAGGTGAAACCCGCCTCGGGATCACCGTAGCCCATGTGGCAGGCATTGCAGATGCCGGCCATCGCCGCGGTAAGGCCGCACAGGACGTAGGCCAGGAGCTTTGCCCGGGTGACATGCACCCCCGACAGCCTCGCGGCCTCCTCGTTGCCGCCGATGGCGTACAGATGGCGGCCGAAGCGGGTGTAGCGGACAACCAGGGCCATGAGCAGGATGGTGACGAGGAAGGTCACGGTGACGGGGCGCAGCCAGCCGCCGGCGGCCGGCATCGTCATCCACTCGAAGATCGGGGGCGGGGCATCCTGCACCGCGTACCAGGGTCGGGCACCGTGGGCGATCTTGATCCCGCCCGAGACCATCTTGGCCGCCCCCCGGGCCGCAACCATCATCGCCAGCGTCGCCACGAAGGGCTGCAGCCGCAGGCGTGACACCAGAATACCGCTCACCAGCCCGCAGGCCGTTCCGCCCAGCAGGCCGACGGCGATTGCCGAGGGCAGCGCCCAGCCACGGGCGATGAGCAGGTACGAGAACAGCGTGGCCACGAAGCCCAGAACCGACCCGACCGACAGGTCGATACCCGCCGTGAGAATGACCAGTGTCATCCCCACCGCCAGCAGCCCGTACTCGGCGTACTCGAAAAGCACGTTGGACTGATTGGTGGCCGTGAGGAAGACGCTCTGCCCCGTCTTGAGATTGCGCGGGCTGACGACGGCCCCCAGAAGCAGCACCACCCCGAGGGCCACCAGGCCCCGGTAGCGACCCGCCGCCCGCAGCGCCCGGCCCGGCCTGCCCCTGTCGTGCTCAGTGCTCATGGGTCTCGGCCTCCATGGCCGCGGCCATCACGGTCTCCTGGGTCGCCTCACCACGGGCGAGCCGCGCCGTCACCTTGCCCCTGTGCATCACCACGATGCGGTCGCTCATGGCCAGGAGCTCCGGTAGCTCCGAGGTGGTGAGCAGGATCGCCTTTCCCGCCGCGGCCAGCCGGTCCAGCAGCTCGTAGATCTCCGCCTTGGCCCCTACGTCGATCCCCCGCGTCGGCTCGTCCAGCAGCAGCACGGCCGGATCGGTCAGCAGCCACTTGGCCAGCGCCACCTTCTGCTGGTTGCCGCCACTGAGAGCGTTGACCTCCACATCCAGCGAGGCCGCCCGCAAATCCAGGCTCTCGGCCAGCGGCTGCGCCGCCGAGAGCTCGGCCTGCCGTCTCACCAGGCCAACGGGCGCCAGGACGCCCAGGGAGGCCAGGGTCATATTGTGCAGGACCGACATGGGCAGCACCAGGCCGGTGGCCTTGCGGTCGTTGGTGAGCATCGCGATGCCCCGGCCGATGGCCTCCGCCGGCGACCGCACCGCCACCGCCCGGCCGCGAAGAGTGACCTTGCCCTGCGCCCGCGAGCCGTACGCCCCAAACACACAACCCAGCAGCTCGCCGGCCCCCGAGCCCCGCAGACCGGCGAGGCCCACGATCTCCCCCGCCCGCACGGTCAGCCCCACCTCATCGACGACCCTGCGCTTCCCCTCCGCCGCAGGCAGGGTCATGCCCGCCACCTCGAGGACCACATCACCCGGGCGCACATGCCTCTCGGGAAAGAGCTGCTCGATCTTCCGGCCCACCATCCAGTGGATCAGGCGCTCCTTTGGCAGGTCCGCGGTGGGTGCCGTGCCCACGTACGCCCCGTCCCGCAGAACCGTGACGCGGTCGCAGATGGCGTAGATCTCCTCCATCTTGTGGGAGATGTAGATGACCGCCACGCCCCGCTTTCGCAGATCGCGCACGGTCTCGAAGAGCCTGCGCACCTCAACCTCGGCAAGCGCACTGGTGGGCTCGTCCATGATGATCAGGCGGGCCTCGTAGGAGAGCGCCTTGGCCACCTCGATCATCTGCTGCACGGCGATGCCGAATTCCTCGGTGGGGCTGCTCACATCCACGGGGGTCTGCAACCCGGCCATCAGCCGGGCCGCCTCACGGTTCATCGCCCGCCAGTCCACGAGCCCCACACCGTTGCGGGGCTCGCGGTTCAGCAGGATATTGGCCGCCACCGAGATGCCGGCGACGAGGCTCAGCTCCTGGTGGATCATGGCGATACCCAGGCTCTGAGCCGCCTGGGGCGAGGCGATTGGTACGGTCTCTCCGTGCAGGACGATCTCCCCGCCGTCGGGCTGCAGGGCTCCGCTGAGGACGTGCATGAGCGTGGACTTGCCCGCACCGTTCTCCCCCACGAGGCCGTGGACCTCGCCCGCGCACACCTCCAGGCTCACCCCGCGCAGGGCCTGCACTCCGGAGAAGGACTTCCGGATGCCGTGCATCTGCAGCAGAGGTTGTCTCACCTCCGCGTCGGCGACCATGCTCGCATCTCCGCCGTTCGACGGCGTGTCAATCGAGGTTCGCGGGCGACTACTTGGCCACAGCCGGTCGGGCCTTGCCCAGGATCGCCGCCCTATCCGGGAGATCATCCGGCGGCAACACGAGCCTCCCCTGCTCGAAAGCCTCCACCACCCGCGCGTTCGGGCCGTGCCTGCGTACATACACCGAGGCCCTGGCGTCCTTGTAGATCCGCGCAAAGCTCGGGGCGGCGTCCAGCAGCCGGCAGATCCCCCAGCTCGAATCCATCAGCACATATTGCACATCATAGCGGTCCAGGACCTCCTCCCACCCTGCCTCGCTATTGGTCACCTTGCGGTACTGCCGCCAGATGGCTTCGCCATACACGTCGGCACGGCCGTCCATGAACACCAGGCGCTCCCCGTAGAACCGCCACATCAGGTAGCCGCCCCAGTGGTACACGTTGATCATGTTGCCCTGCAGGTCATTGAGCGCGATGACCTCGGCCGCCCGCACCGGGAAGCGAGTGAAAGAGAACTGGCGCTCCGGGCTCGTGCCCCACGGCACGGCCCACAGCGCCACCATCGCCAGCACGGCGGGCAGGCCCCAGGCCACGGCCCGCCGGGGGGGACGGTGCAGGTGCAGAAGACGCGAAAGCTGCTGCTCCAGGTCCGCGCCCCGCAGCACCACGTGGTTGAGCCACGCCGCCGCATGTGTTGCCAGAAGAGGGGCGCACAGCACCGCCGCCAGCGGCACCGACCGCCCCCACATCAGTGCCATGCGCACTCCCAGCAGCGCCAGGAGCACGTCGTACAGGCCGGGAGCCTTCGGGGAGAAGGCCAGCGCGACGACCAGCAACAGGATCATCGCCGCCAGAGGCTGCATGTACGCGCTGTGCCAGTTGGGTGAACGCCATTCGGTGACGTTCTCGGTGGCCCACGACATGCTGCCATCGAAGTAATCCAGCGGGTACAGGGCGCCGCGGACCCCGTTGGGCCCCAGCAGACAGGCCACCGATGACAGCACCAGCACCACCAGCAGGACCGGCACGGCGCCGAAGCGCAGCTTCGGTAGGCCGTCGCGCAGGCCCCCCTCGCCCGTGCGCAGCACCTGGCAGACTGCATACAGGGCCAGCAGAACCAGCCCCAGAGGGAAGCTGCCGTGGCAGTTGACCCACAGGAACATGAGGGCCGGGTACACCAGAAGGCCGGCGAGCTTGCCCTCCCGAGCATCCTGGATCAGATGCAGCGCCACCAGGACGAACAGCGGCTGCAGCACCTGGGGCCTGTGGTTGACCCACGGGGCCATGGCCGCGATGGCCAGCATCACCACGGCCAGCCCCACCGCCGTCCCCGATCCGCGGCGCAGCGCCAGCGCCAGCATGGCCACAGCCGTGAGCCCCGAGACCACGGCCTTGAGCAGAATCGCGCCCACCGGGCCCAGGTGGGAGTAGACCTGGTACAGGCCGAGCTCCCACAGCCACTCGTGCATGATCCACTCGCGGCCGCTGGCCGTGTAGGAAAACAGGTCCTCATGGACGACGGCGCCGCGCTCGGAGATCAGGCGGCCGGCGGCCAGGTGCCACCACGTATCGTACTCGCCGATGGACGCAAGGCCGGCCAGGAACCCGAGCCAGAAGGCGATCCACAGGCCCAGGGTCCGCAGATTGATGGTTGGGAGACGCTGCAGGAGAATGCTCAGCCCACTACCCCCAGGTGGATACATGGCACGGCGCCGCGGACGGCGCCGGTGCCCTTGCCCGGGGATATTCGGTCGTCGCGGCGGCAAGACCTTCGAGGCCTACACGCAACCGGGAATAGCCGCCGCCGGGGCAAGGGTGCTGAGGCATCGCGAGGCCGGCGCCCTGCCACGTGCGTCCGGGTCCTATCCGCGCAGCAGGTCCTCCACCCGCAGTCGTGCCTGCTGGGCCTCGGGGCTGTGGGGGTACTCGGACTGCAGGCGGCGGTAGATCGCCACGGCCGCCTCGCGCCCCTCCTCGGTCCCGGCCCGGAGCCCGCCGGCGCCCAGCAAGGCCCGAGGGGTCAGGGCGCTGTCGGCGAAGGTCTCGGGGATGCTCAGGTAGGCCTCCACCGCTTCATCGCGGTCTCCGAACCTGGCGAGGGCCTCGGCCTTGAGCAGGGCGGCATCGTCGGCCAGCGGCTCCTCGTCGCCCAGCGATGAGATGAGGTCCAAAGAGGCGATGGCGGGCCGGAGCTCCCCGCGATCCACCTGCGCCAGGGCCTGCACGTAGCGGGCCTCCGCCGGGGATTCGCCGGTGAACTCAGTGGAGAGCAGGAGCAGGCGGTCCAGTGCGTCATTGCGGTACGGGCTGTCGGGATAGTCGCGGGCGAGATCGGCGAAAGCCTGCTTCGCCCGGTCGAAACGTCCGGCGCGAAACAGGGCTTCGGCGATCCTCAGGGCCGCATAATCGCGCCCCAGCGGTCGCCCGGAGGCCGCCTCCGGCGCGGGGTAGAACACCTCGATCTGCGGGGCGGCGCCAACCACGGGCGCCTGGAGCTGCTCTGGGAACACTTCCATCGTGGGCAGGGCCCCGAAGGCGGCGATGGCCTCCTCGTACCTCCCGGCGATCAGGACGCAGTCCGCCAGTCCCCAGGCCGCCTGCTCCCGGACGGCGGGATCCGTGGTCCCATCGGCCACGAGCGCGTACAGCTCGGCGGCACGCCGGAAGTCTCCGCCCTGCAGGACGAGCACATCGGCCAGAGCCAGGGCCACCGTGTCCACGGGCACCGCCGAGCCGCATTGCTCCAAAGCACCTTCCAGCACGTGGACCGCGACGCGCCAGGTTCCCGCCTCGCTGTGGATGGCCGCCAGGCGCAGCGCGACCTGTGCCCGCAGGGCGGGGGGCAAGGCGGCCTCGAGGGCGAAGGCGTACAGGTCCGCCGCCGGCCCCGCCCTCCCGGCCCGCGCCATCGCCTCGGCGGCCTCGAGCAGCGCCGGGCCGCGCTCAGCGGCGTCGGAGATCCTGCCGAAGGTCTCGCGGGCGGCCTTTGAGTCGCCGGCGCGCAGGTAGGCTACGGCCAGCGCGATGAGTATCCCTTCCGGCGCGACCGGGTCGTCCGCGAGCGCGGCCAGGGCGGAAATCAGCTCGGGGCGCACGGCCTCATCCATCGCCAGCCGCTCCAACCGCCTCTGGGCATATCGCCCCATCCCGCCGCCGGGCCCCATCGCCGCCGCATACTCGGCCACCGCCTCCTCGATCAGCAGCATGGCCTCATACGCCTCGCCCAGCTCCGCCGCCAGCGCGTCGGGCTCTCCGGAGGCGTTGCGGGCCTCCAGGTACGTGTCCACCGCCTCCCCAAACAGCCCGCGACTGAGCAGATGCCTGCCCAGCCGCCGGGCCGTGTTCATGTCCCCGGGTATGTAGCCGGTCCCCCTGCGCCAGGCGGCCACGGCCCGCGTCGTGTCGCCCAGCTCGGCGTACAGGTCTCCCAGATCGAGCTGCAGCCTCTCGTCCTCCGGGTGCAGCTCGGCCGCCTTCTCATAGTACGCTACTGCCCGAGCGCCCAGCTCCGCCGCCAGGGCCATGCGCCCCGCCTCGGCCAGCATCTCCGGGTCCGCCGGCTGCAGGGCCAAGAGCCGCTCCAGCACCGACAGCGCCTTCTCCGCTTCACCGCGACGGGCGTGCAGGTCCGCCAGCCGACGCAATGCCAAGACGTCCTCCCCGCTCTGCGCCGCGGCGCGGGTAAGCTGCCCTTCGTAGGCCTCCAGCGTCCCCGCCTGCGCATGCAGCCTGTAGACCATCTCCAGCGCGCCCGGGTTGCCGGGGCGAGACTGCAAGAACCTCTCCACCAGCTCGATGGCCGCCGAGAGCTGCCCCATCTGCTCCATGGCGCCGGCGACACGCAGCAGGACAGAGGGGTCGCCTGCCTCACGGGCCGCCTCCTGTCTCGCCAGCTCCCCGGCGGTCTGGGTGTCGCCCCGGGCGAGGGCGGCCTCGATCCGCACACCGCCGGCCATCGTGGCGTACGGCGAGTCGGGGTACTGCTCTGCGAGCCGGCGCGCCACGACCTCGGCCCTCTCCGGATCGCCCATCTGCTGCAGCATGCGCATCTGCCCCACCAGCGCCTGCTGCACCATGTGCGCGTCGGCGTCCGGGAGCTTCTCCAGGGCCTCGTAGGCCCGCAGAGCGCGGTCCAGTTGGCCCCGGGCCTGGCACATGCGGCCGAGGCGCTCGGCGGCCGTGGCATGCCACTGCGTCGCCGGCCCCAGGGCCAGCAACCTCTCCAGGGTCGCGATAGCGTCCTCCCGCAGGTTCCGCGCATCCTGCACGACGGCCAGCTCCAGCAGAGCGCGGCCCTTCTGATCCACCGTCTCGGCGGCCGCCATCGCCCGCTCGAAGCACTCCACCGCCGTCTCCACGTCTCCTGCACGCGCGGCGTGCTGCGCCTGACCGATGGCCTCGTGGAACGCCTCGGGCTGGGCGCGGGAGACGGTGCAGAGCGACAGGCACAGGAGCAGGGCGAAAGCGCGGCAAGGACCGAGCAGACTCAAGTCCGCAGGCCGCATGCGCGGCAGACGCGAAGGCGCAGGCGGCCGAGACGCCCGCCCTCTGGGCGACGGCAGACGGCGGCCGCCTTCCCCGCTAGCCCTCGAAGCGGATGATCCCAAACCTGGATGGGTCCTTGGAGTACCCGATGCCGTCATACAGTTGCAGCCATCCCTCGCGACCGCTGCCGTCGTCCTCGTTGATCAGGAGCGAGAAGCCGCCGATGTCTCCGGGTGCCGGCGGGCCGCAATTGAGCTGTCCCCACGGTATGGACGCCTCGTAGGTGGTGGTGTTCCCCTGACGCCCCACGCGCAGGGCCACGCCGACCACCGGCCCCTCCTTCCACAACCAGCGATAGACCTCGTCACCCGCCTCCGTCTTGGTGAGCCCGATCTCCGCGTAGCTCTGCGGGCGGCCGGCGGCCTTCGCCTTCCACCCCTCGAACCGCGGGTCGTATGCGAGCTGGATTCCATCGCCCTTCCATGCCTCCGGCCCGCTATGGCCCTGCACGTGCGTATCGTCCGTTACGGAGGCCAGCAGGTACAGGGCCCGGTCGTCCCATTGCAGGCGGATGCCGGCGCTGAGGTCTGCCGGGCCCGCCCATGCGCCCTTGGCCAGTGCCACGAAATCGGAAGGCGTCTTGCCCAGCTCGATGGCCCGCATCGGCGGCCAGTCACTGCCGGAGCCGTCGATACGCGGCACCCTGTAGGCCCGCCGGACGGTGATGCCGCCCAGTGGGAAGCCGGCCGAGGTCTCCGCGCCGGAGAGCGTCTTGGCCCTCAACTGCAGGACCCCGCGGCGGCCCGGGATCAGGCCGGGAGGCGTGAAGGTCACCTCCAGGGGGAGCTCGACACTCCCCGCCGCCGGCAGGTCCAGACGCCTCTCGGAGGGCTGCACCTCCATCCCGTCCCCGGCACCCAGGCTGACCCGCACATCGCGAAGCGGCGAAGGGCGCAGGCTGCTGAGGCGCAGGCTCAGACGCATGCCGGCCGCATCGTACGCGACAGGTGGACCCAGGACCGCCTCGAGGGGTTCTCGGACCTGCACGGTGGCGCCGGCCGAGGCGAGCCGGGCCCCCGAGGCATCCGTGGCCGTGGCGATGAAGGCCAGGTCCTGCGCCACCGCCCGGCGATCCACGGCGAACCAGTGGGTGTTGGGCTCCGCGGCGGCTTCACCGCTGCGGGGCTTGACCGGAGCCGCGGCGTCCCAGCTCAGCTTGACCGTAGCACCCTCAGGGGCTCTTGTCCTCAGCGCGAAGCGCTCGCCGGGCCCCACCGGCCGGGGCTCGACCTCCATGGCCATGCACGGCTCGCCGATGGAGGCCTGAGTGAAGCCGCCGGTGATGAACACCGGCGAACCGTCAAGTGCGAGCGTCAGCCCCCCGTCCACCAGCTTCTGCTCGGCGCGGTGGGCGTCGGGCCAGGCGAGGGCGACCTCCTCGGTGTCCAGTGTCAGCGCCAGCGTGCCGCCGCCCCCGGCACTCCAGGCCACCAGCACCGGCCCCTGCGGCCCGGCGAACTCATAGCAGTGCCGCCCGTCCTCGTCGTCCTCCGACAGCAGCGGCCCCGCGTATCGCGCCCCGCTCAGGTGCTCGGTGAGCATCTTGAAGGCCACGTAGTTGGCCTTCGGGGCGAACGTCTCCCAGCGGATGAGCCCGAAGTTGTGCTCGTTGTACGTCTTGTCCAGGCCATCGTCCTGGAAGTCATACCAGATCACCCGCTCCATGAACGGCAGCGTCCTGCTCAGCACCATCATCCGGATCAGGTAGTCGCCGGACAGCGATTCGCTCACACCTCGGGCGTCCTCCTGCGTCGGCCAGCCGATCTCCGTGATCCACAGTGGCTTGTCTTTCCCCCCGTACTTCCCCATCAGCTCGTGGGCGGAGGTGACCTCCTGCACGAAGCCGCTTTCCTCCGGCGAGCGGGGATAGCGGTAGGGATGGATGGACAGGGCGTCCATGAAGTCCACGCCGCCGTTTTGCAGCACCGTCTCGATGAAGGCCAGGTCGGTGCCCGCCGTGCAGACACCCACCACGGTGCAGTCCGGGTCGGCACGCTTGGCCTCCGTGTAGGCGACGCGCAGGAGCCGGGCATAGGCCACCGGGTCGGGCTTGGGGCTCCAGAAGCCGATGTTCGGCTCGTTGTAGACCTCCCAGTGCTTGCAGATGTCCTTGAAGTGGTCCACAAGGGCGTAGCAGTAGCGCCCGAAGGCCTGCTGCGCCTGGGGGCTCGCGGGGGCGTTGCCGTCGTCGTAGTGGCGATTGCCGTAGTCGAAGATGATGAGCGGGGTCACTCCGTGCGAGACGGCGGCCTGCATGTACCGGTCGGCCCAGTCGGGGATGACGATCCTCCCCTTCTCCACCTCGCAGGCGCCCCAGGAGATCTCATCCCGGAGCCACTTGATGCCCGCCTTGGACATGAGGTCAAAGCTGCCGGGCACATCGCCCTTGCCCTGGCCGAAATGAGTGCAGGCACCGAAGAAGCTGTCCGGCATGAGGGCGGGATCGTGCGGGCCGGAGAAGACGGCAAAGCTCCGGGAGAGCGTCTGCGCCTCAGCGCCGACGGTGAAGGCGGCCTCGAGGCGACAGAGCCCCTCGGTACCGGCCGGGAGGCGCACGCCCAGCCACTGGCCGGCGCGGGGGGGCAGCTCCACCGCCACATCCTGTGCATGGACCGGCAGTCCGCGGGGTCCGAAGACCGTCACGGCCAACCGACCCGAGACGGTGCCGTCCAGGCAGAGGTTATCCGTCAGCAGCATGGGCGGCACCGCCTGGCCCTCGCCGAAGTACACTCCCCCGAAAACATCGGTACGGGCCCGCAGTCGCACCCAGTCCGCCGCGCCGGCCTCGGACAGATAGGTGAGCTCGTCGAAGTAGACCACCCCGTGATACGGCTCGGTGGCACTGTCGATGAGGATGCTGTCCAAACTCAGGGGCAAGTCCCAGGCGCCGTCCTGGTTCCCGCCCCACGACACCTGGGGACGGCTGAGATCGAACTCCGCCTGCTCCCAGCCGCTCCAGGAGATGTCGGGCCCGTGGTACTGGAAGGTCTCGCCCGCGGAATCGCGCAGACGCAGGCGTAGCGGCTGTCCGGAGGCATCGCCGTAGACCCAGACGCGCAGCACGGTGGGCCGCCCGGCCAGCGTGGCCTCCACATGGAACCCCACGTAGTTGAGGCCCTCGGTCCGGCGCTGGAAGGTGTACTCCAGCTTCACCGCCGAATGCCCCTGCTGCGCCTGCTCCCGGCTGAGAGCGACCACGGAGGCCGGGTCGACGCCCTCGCCGGTGAGGCGAACCGCCGGGCCCTGCTCGAAGTCGGCCAGGAGCAGGTGGCTCTCGGCCGCGCATGTCAGGGCCGGCGGATACAGGGCCGCCAGGGCCAGTGCCGTTAGTAGGGGGGAGCGAGTGACCATCTTCTCACCTCCGGTGTCGTTGCCACATGTCGGGCAATGGGCCCGGTAGCGGCCTACGCAAAACACAGGAACGAGGCCTGATGGAGGCCTCGTTCCATGGGTTCGCGGCAACTTGCCTACGCCGACTAGAAGCGGCGCTGGTACTGGAACACGGCCTCATTGGCCGCGGCACTCCCCAGATCGGCGTCGGTGTACTGCAAGGTGAGCTCGTCCAGAGCCGTGAGCTGATGGCGATAGCCCAGATGCAGGGCCTTATAGTCGTTGGTGGCCTGGCCGGCGTCCCACTCGTCATAGCGGGCGAAAACGATACCCGGCATGGAGGGGATCTCGTGCGCGGCCTGCAGGTACCAGCCGTCGGCGTCCTGGTTCTGACCGCCCACGGTACCCACCGTGCCCGTGACCCACTCGCCCTGGAACCGCCACCTGGGGATGCCCAGATAGCGCGCGTGGAGACCGAACATCTCCCGCGGCTGGGTGCCGTTCACGGCGTCCCAGATGTGCGAATCCACCCAACTGACACCGGCGAAGCCCCAGTCGAAGTTCCAACGGGCGTCCACGCTGTAGCCGACGCTACCGTCGGCCGCCACATTGCGCCACTCGCCGTTGAACAGGCCCAGGATGACGTCCGGCTCCGCTTTGGAGCAGCCCTTGCGGGTGACCCAGATACCCCGGTCCCACGCATCGGCGAACCCTCCGCGCAGCCCGCCACCACCGGTGGCGAAGCCGGCACGCTCCACGGGCAGGCGCTCTGACGAGCTCTCCCGCATGTCGATGCCGAAGTTGTGCTGCGCCTGCCCGAAGCGAGCGGACCAGATATCATCGAAGTTGTACTCGACGAACACGTTGGCCCAATCGGCCCCGGAGTTGGTGGCCCCACCTCGCTGCAGGGTTAGGACCGCCTTGGTCTTGTTGTTGAGCTGCGAGATGAAGTTGACGTACAGCCTCGGGATATAGAACTGGTCGCGCAGTTGCTGGTTGTTCACGATCGGCCAGCGGTTCTCGTCGTAGTCGAAGTGGCGGTAGCGGGCCTGCAAGTAGCCATTGATGGTGATGTTGTCATACCACTTGCCGGCCGCGGCGGCGCCCGACTTGCCCTCATACTCGTCCATGCGCGAGCAGAGGTCCTCCATCTCCTTCTTGAACTCGCCCTGCAACTCCTCGATCTTCTTGTCGTAGCGCTCCTTGAGTGCCTTGGCCTCCGGGCTCAGCTTGGACTCGTCAATCTCGTCGGCCGCAATCGCCTGGGTGATGCCCAGGCTTACGGCAAACACGAGAAGCACTACCAGCGTCGCGACTTTCTTCATCTACAGACCCTCCCGTTGCGATTGGTGACCGGCCAGACCCGTCTACGGACTGCAAAGGGTGTGCCGTCTTGCAGGTCCACACCCGAGTTGCTGCCGGCCCGGGACATGCTCCCCCGTCTTCTCCCGGGGGCCCCAACGACGGGTACCGCCCCCACTGTGGGGGCGCACCGCCGGCCCCTGGTGATGTCGCCGGGCCTTTCCTGGTACTCCGAGATCTGGTTGACGCCGCCATTGTCCCGGCCGGCGGCCCCTATCGTCCCGTAAGGAGGGCACAGGGACCGCCGCCACAAGGCGATCGTCCGGATCATCAGCGAACGATTGCACCCGCAATTCGCCCGCGTGGCGACAGATTCCTTCTCGCCCTCTGAACGCCGGTGAGCGGCGTGTCGCGCCACCCCATGCCCGTCTCGCGCAGGTCGCTTTCCACTACGCCGGGACGCCCTCCAGCCCCCGATCCGTCACCTCGAAGAACGCCAGATCGTCGCTGCAGTGCCGGCCACGGTTCTTGAGCACAAAGGCCGCCCGCCGCACCTTCGTGCCGTCACGCAGACGCCCCAGGAGAATGATCGTCGTCGCATTGGTCGTCAGATCATCTTCCTGCGTCTGCGCCGAGATGAGGTCCTCGATATTCACCTCGGGCGTGGTCTGCAGAAACAGCCCGCTCACCTCGTTGCAGTCGTACGGATGGGCCTCCACGGCGTCCTTCACCTCCAGCCAGCGCCCCCTGTACAGGTCCCTGGCCACCAGGTCATGGCGCTTGCGCAGCACCCTGTGCAACAGGTACTCGAACAACTCGATCTGTATCGAGTCGCCCGCCTGCTCGAAGGGCTCGACCCCGTCGATCACCACACGCCTGACGCCGTGCACCAAATGCGCGTACAGATGCCCGACCACGGCCTGCAGCCGCTCGTTGAGCAGGGCCTTCCACGACCGCCACTGCTCGTCGGACATCGAATCCCGCACCACGCGCTGTCCGGAGTAGTTGAAGCTGGAGTAGTAATCCGCCCGAGTGAAACTGTCGGCCCACGGGTCACGAACTTGAGCCTGGCCGTCTGTCATCTCCCAGCCGAACAGGCGCTGAGCATACTGGAAGTGCTGCTGACTGTCGCCCCTGGAGGCCAGGTCGATCACGATCCCCCGCCGGCCCTCCTCGCTTGCGCCCTGATTGGCGAAGCTCACCCCCAGTTGGGTCTTGCCCACTCCCGTCGCGCCGCGCACCACCGTCAGCGTCCCCGGCTGCAGTCCGCCGCCCAGGAGGTCATCGATGAAGTCCACACCTGTGGAGTATAGCTCCGGCACGAGACGTTGGCCTCCTGAAGGCGGTCGCGAGTCGGGAAGTCGCGAGTCACGAGTCGACGGCAACGGCGGTCAACGACAGTCACGGCAACGGCGGTCAACGGCAGTCACGGCGCCAACGGCAGCGGCCCTCCGGGGCGGGAGCAACGGCCCCCGATACCGGCGGCCGCGGCCGGACCCTCAGAGGTCCGGGCGAAAAGCGGGCTCTGCCGTGAGGATGTCATCCTGACCGTCAATCTCGCACAGCGAGGTAGCGAAGGATCTCGCTGTACCTCAGGAGGTCTTGCGAGCTGCGCTTGCCGGGAGCGAAGGCTCTCCGGATGACATTCCCATGCGAATGTAGGGTCTTTGGGCCGCGCTTCTATCCGCACCAGTCGGCGATCGCCAGCGCCAGAGCCTTCGCGCCCTGGACGATCTCGGCGTAGAGCACCTTCTCGTTGGCCCCATGCGCCTCGCGGATGTCCGAGGCACCGAAGACCACGGTGGGGATGTTTGCCACCGTGGCGTACAGCCCCGCATCGCAGCTCACGTTCCAGCCGAAAACATCGCTGGAGATACCACAGCTCAGCGCCGCCCCGTGCAGGCTCTTGACGATCGGATGCTCGGGGTCGATCTGATAGGCGGCCTTCTTCAGCTTCGGGTACGTGATCTGCAGATGCTCTCGGAGCCACGGGTCCTCGGTGCGCATGATGGCCGCCTCGAACTCGGCCCGCACCTGATCCAGCGTCTTGTTGGGCAGAAAGCCGATGCCGCCCTCCAGGGTGCATTCATCCGGGACCTTCGAGGGCCACTGGCCGGCCTGGATCATGCCGATGCAGACCTGCACAGGATTGTCGTAGCGGTCAAACAGCGGATTGCCCCGGCTCTCGGCGATGAGCTGTTCCTCGTACACCAGCATCCAGCGGATGGCCTCCATCATCTTCTCGATGGCATTGACGCCCTCGTGTCGGCGGCCCATATGGGTGGAGATGCCGGTGGTCTTGGCGATGAACCAGACCGCCCCGCGATTGGCCGGGAACACGTTGAGACTGGAGGCCTCGCAGACGATGCAGGCGTCCGCCGTGCAGCCCTGGCGGATGAGCGCCAGGGCCCCGTTGCCGCCGGGCTCCTCCTCGATGACCAGTTGGGTCTCCAGACGGCCCGCGGGGACATAGCCCAGATCCAGCAGGGCCTTCTCGGCCAGTAGCACCATGACGGCCTGGCCCTTGCAGTCCATGGCTCCGCGGCCGATCACATGCTCCCCGTCCCACCTGGGCTCGTAGCCGCCCCAGTCGTCGCCGGGCACCACGTCCAGATGGGTCTGCACGATCAGGCTGCGGCCCCCGCCTTCGCCTCCCTGAACACCCACGAGATTGTGCCGTCCCGAGTAGCTGCACTCCATCTCGTTGTGGTTGTACAGCGGATCGTCCATGATCGAATCGGGGATCGGCCGTGGCTCCACCGGCAGCCCCAGCTCCTCAGCGAGCTCCTGGGTGTAGGCCAGCATGCTCTGCTCGTGGCCCTGGACACTGGGCTGCCGGATCATCTCCATCAGCCAGCCCCGGCCGGCCTCGGCATGCGCATCCACAGCTTTCCCGACTGCCTCGCAGGTGATCTTGGCGGACAATTGGCTCACTCCATGTGATTGTGGGAATCGCCGACCCGACGCGGTGGGCGGCCGGTGTCGTGATGTGGCTTTGGCGCCGCCGGGCCCCGCTTTGCGGGACGCCCGCGCCCGTAGACGGCATCTGCTTCGCGACGACTAGACGATCCGGGCCCCCTGTGCGCTCATGTCCGCCACCAGGCCCCGGCACGATACACCCACGCCGCGGAGGCTCTCCAGCATGGCCTCGAGGACTTGCTCCGCGTTGTCGGTGGCGAAGGCGACGATGGTAGGTCCCGAGCCGCTGAGGGCCGCCGCGTGGGCCCCGGCGGACCTGGCCGCCGCCACGCAGTCGTCCATGCCCCTCACCAGCGGCGCCCTGTAGGGCTCATGCAGCCGGTCCTTCATCGCCTGGCCCAGGAGTTTCACATCGCCGGAGAGAAGCGCCGCCAGCACCGCCGTGGAGTGGCAGGTGTTGAACACTCCGTCGGCATGGGGGATCTGCCGGGGCATGACCTTCCGGGCCGCCTCGGTGCTCACCTCATAGTCGGGGATGGCCAGACAGGCCTTGAGGCCCGCCGGCGCCGGGAACCGTGCCACACCCAGACCCTCTTCATCCGTGCAGCAGACGACCAGGCCGCCCAGCAGCGCCGGGGCCACGTTGTCCGGGTGGCCCTCGATCTCCACCGCCAGGTCCAGCAGCTCCCGCTCGCTCAGACCCGTCCGCAGCAGGGCGTTGGCGGCCACAAGACCACCCACGATGGCGGCGCTGGAGCTGCCCATCCCCCGCGCCAACGGGATGTCGTTTCGCTGCGCAAGACGCCACCCGGGTGTGTGCATACCCGTCCGGGACGCCAGTAGCCGCGCGCTCCGAATCACCAGGTGCTCCTCGCCGCGGGCCAGAGTGTCGGCACCGAACCCCCGGACCTCCACCGTAGTCTCCGCGGCGGACGACATCTCAATGCTGTTGTGCACGCTCAGGGCCATGCCCAGACAGTCAAACCCCGGCCCCAGGTTGGCCGTGGTTGCGGGAACCAGGACACGCACGGTCTCCGGCGCCGAGTGGCTCATTTGCTCCTCCGCCGTTCAAAGCAACAGCATGCACTGATGGGCGACGACTTCCATCCCCCTGTCCTTTGCCAGAGCGATGGCCTCATCGCTCTCCGAGCCCGGCTGCATCCAGATGCGGGTGATCCCCACCTCCACGCAGTCCTCGATGACCTGCAAAGTCTTCTCCGGCGGGACGACCGTCACGACTCCTCCCACCACCTCCGGCAGGTCCTTCACCGTGGGGTAGAGCCGCTCGCCCTCCACCTCATCCCCCTTGGGGTTGACCGGGTAGGCACGGATGCCCATGGCCTGCAGGTGTCGCCAGACCTTGTACCCGAACCCGCGGGCGTGGCGCGAGACTCCCGCAACGGCCAGGGCCTCCTGGGATGTGAAATCCTCCACCGTCGCCATTACCAAGACCCTCCTTGCGTCCTGTGGGGTCGACGGGCCGGCGGCCCGGCCCGGCATGGCTCTTCCCGGTCGTGTCGGCTCAGAGTCGTATCGGCACCCCGCGCTGCGCCAGCTCGCGCTTGACATCCTGCACCGTCGTCTCGCCGAAGTGGAAGATGCTGGCGGCCAGGACGGCGTCGGCCTTGCCGTCTACCAGGGCGCTGTACATGTGCTCCACGCTGCCGGCACCTCCCGAGGCCACCACCGGCACCGAGACGTGCTCGGAGATGCGGCGCAGGAGCTCCACATCGTATCCGGCTTTGGTGCCGTCGGCATCCATGCTGGTCACCAGCAGCTCTCCGGCCCCCAGCTCGCAGGCGCGATAGGCGTACTCCAGGGCGTCGACTCCCGTGGGACGGTGGCCGCCGTGGGTGTGGATGCGCCAGTGGATGTCCGCGTCCGGGTTGGGCCCCAGATCGCTGTCATCCCGGCTCTCCTCGGGCACGCGCTTGGCGTCGATGGCCACGACGATGCACTGGCGCCCGAAGCGCTCGGCACCCTCGGTGATGATGGCCGGGTTCTCCACACCGGCGGTCATCAGCGAGGCCTTGTCGGCGCCCGCCTTGAGCACCTGGCGGATGTCGTCCAGCGTGCGCAGGCCTCCGCCGACGGTGAAGGGGATGAAGATCTGCTCGGCGGTGCGGCGCACGATGTCCAGCATGATGTCGCGATGCTCCAAGGAGGCGGTGACATCCAGGAACACCAGCTCGTCGGCGCCCTGCTCGTCATACCTGGCGGCCTGCTCCACCGGGTCGCCGGCGTCGCGGAAGTTGAGGTACTTGATCCCCTTGACGACGCGACCGTCGGTCACATCAAGGCACGGGATGACACGTTTGGCTAGCATGGAGATCTCCTGTCTGGTGGTGCACCGGCCACCCGGCGCTCAGAACGGTCGGGTGGCCGGCCGCAACCTACGGCTCAATGCCGAGGCCCTGCATGGCCTCGCCCACTACGTAGAAGGAGCCCGTGATGCAGACCGCCCCCTCCTCACCGGCCGACTCCAGGGCCCTTTGGCACGCCTGCCCCACATCGGCGATCTGCTCGGCCCCGTCCCACAGGCCGCCCGCGCTACTCGCCACCTCCTCCGCCGGCAACGCCCGGTCAATGGCCGCCCTGGTGAGAATCACCCGGGCGCCAAGGGGCGCCAGGGCGGCCGCGAAAGCCGCTATGTCCTTGTCTCCCGACATGCCGACCACAATGGTCGGGCGGTCGTAATCGAGGTATTCCGGGATCGCCCGTGCCAGGGCGCCGGCGGACTGCCCGTTGTGGGCGCAGTCGAAGACCAGCCACGGGCGACAGGCTCGGACATCGAGGCGCCCCGGCCACCGCACCTTGCCAAGCCCCTCGGCTACGTGCATGGGCTCAATAGTGTAGCCGGTGGCGAGCAATTGCTCAAGGATGCCGATGGCGACTGCGGCGTTCACCGCCTGGTGCTCGCCGACAAGAGCGGTGTCATACTCCCCGGTCAGCGGCCCCGTCTGAACGTGAAGCCGGTCCCGCGGCGGTGTCCAGGTGCCGTCCGGGCCCACTTTGCCCTTCACAGTGGGCGCCTGCCTGCGCACCTGCGGCGTCGGGGCAACCTCCGCCAGAGTCGCCGCCGCAACCTGTTCGATGGCCTGTCTCGCCTTCGGCGACTGATTGCTCGCCACCACCAGGGGCGTGCAGGGCTTGGCGATGTGTGCCTTCTCCCGGGCGATGGCATCCAGGGTATCGCCGAGGATGTACATGTGATCGTAGCCGATGGTGGTGACGGCCGCCACCGCCGGCGCCAGGAGATTGGTGGCATCCAGTCGCCCACCCAGGCCGGTCTCGTACACTGCGATGTCCACTCCGGCGGCCAGGAAGTGCAGGGCCGCGAGAGCGAAGTAGGTCTCGAAGAACGTGCACGGCGTGAGGTCCGCCTCCTGCCGCACCTGCTCCAGGGCCGGCCGGATGCGGGCTACGAGCCCGGCCACATCCTCCTGCCCGATCGGCTCCCCACTCACGCGCACCCGCTCGTGGAAGGACACCAGATGGGGAGACGTGAACAGCCCCACGCGGTAGCCGGCCTCGCGCAGGATGCGCTCCACCATAGCGGCCGTGGAGCCCTTTCCCTTGGTCCCCGCGATGTGCACCGCGGGGACCGCCAGGTGCGGATCGCCCAGGAGAGACATCAGTCGGCGTGCCGAATCCAGCCCCACCGTCTCGGCGAAGTGCCGATGGAAACCCAAACGCTCGAAGTCCACCAGCGAGCTCAGGAAGTCCACCGCTTCTGCGTAGGTCATCTAGGCCGTCTCCACCAGGTCCACCGACTTGGGGACCTTGATCATGGACGAGAACAGCGTCATCAGCAGGGCCATGGCGGCGGCGGCTATGAACACCCACTCATAGCCGAAGGCGGTCCACAGCAGGCCTCCGAGGGTGGGGACCACCATCGCCACGAGGTGGTTGATGCTGACACCCACCGAGAGGCTGGCCGTCAGGTCGTCCTTGGTCTCGGCGATCTTGGACATGTACGTATCCCGGGCCATGCCCACGGCAAACAGGAGGTGATCCAGTACGAAGGATACGTAGACGATGTGAAGCGCCGTATGCTTCGGCAGCCCCAGGTGCTCGGCCCCGGCATAGGCGGCGCAGACGAGGATCAGCATGAAGGAATCCACGACCAGGATCGTCCGCTCCCCCAGACGGTCAATCAGCTTGCCGACCCACGGCGTGAACCAGATCCCGACCACGGACCCCACGATGGACAGCACGGCGAAGGTGGTCGGTTTCTGGGCAAAGACCGTCACCAGTACCCAGCGCCCGAAGGTCAAGAAGACCTGCTTGCGCGCTCCGAACAGGACGTTCAGCACGTAGTAGAGCCAGTACTTGCTCTTCAGAACGAAGCTGGGCCGCTTGGAGTGACTTCCCACATCGCGCAGGGCGTTGAAGAAGAACGCGGCCGCCACACACGCCGCGGCCGCGATGTAGAAGCTCAGATCGAACTGCCACTCCTGCAGGAGGCCCATCTGCCCCTCGATGGTGGGTTGCTCGGACCCCCTCCCGAAGATGAGCCAGACGATGACCGCGCCGCCGATGGCGCCGACGATCTGCACGGCCCCCACCTGGCCCAGACGCTTGCCGCGCTGGGTCTGGCCGCCCATCTCCATAGTCAGCGAGCTGCGCAGCGGCATGATCAGGTGGCTCCCGATGCCCCAGAAGATCGTGAACAGCAGCATCAGCCACCAGTTGTCGCCCTTGAGACCCAGCCCCGCCATGCCCACGGCCGTGACGACCGCCGAGAGCGCCGCCACGCGCGTCTCCGGCAGGAACGCCAGCGCGCCCATCAGCGCCGCATTGATCAGTCCCGGAAACTCCCGGATGAACTCCAGATTGCCCCGCGTGGTCGGCGACACCATGAACTGGGCGTAGAGCCAGTTGTTGTAGGTTGTCTCGAAGACACCGCTGCAGACGCCCATCAGGGCGAGAGCCATCAGGTACTTCGGGAACTCCGGATGAACGGCCGCGATGCGACCGTGCAGACGCTTGAGAAGCATGAACGCATCCAGACCGGTAGAGAGTGAAACCGCGGACCCGTCGCGATGGACGGCGCCCCTGTCTTGTCCTGAAGAGGAGTGTCTACTGCGCCCCGTAGAACCAGTCCACCCCGATGCGCGCCACGTGCAGGCCGTCCCGGGCGTGATAGCTGATCACCGCGACGTCATCCACGAAAGTGACGCTCTGGTACCCGTAGTCGTCCTCGGGGTCCTCGCCGATGTTGCGGGGGTGTTGCCAGGTTAGCCCCTCGTCTTGGGAGATCACGGTCGTCAACGGCGTGCGCCGGCCGTCGGCTCCGCCCGTGATGCGGATCAGCAGCAGGTCTTCCGTCCGGGGCAGTCGCACTATAGTCACCGCACCCGACATTGGCAAGGCCATGTCGGAAAGCAGCTCACCCTCGCCCCACGTGCGGCCGCCGTCCTCGGAGTACGCCCGCCCCAGCACCCCGCTATAGGTGCGGAAGACCATGAGCAGCCGCCCGTCCTTGAGCTCCACCACATGCGGCTCCTGAGCCTCGTGGGGCTCCATATCCACGTCATTGCTCACCTGCCACGAGTACCCGTCATCATCGGAGGTGCAGACCATGGCCACGTAGCCGCCGTGATCGTTGCTGTCGGGCCAGCGCTTCTTGTACTCGCAGGCCGCGAGGATGCGACCCGTGGAGAGCTGCATCATCTTGTCATTGTGCATGATGATGTAGCCCGGGTACGGAGTGCACAGGAACTGCTCCGTCCACGTCTGCCCCTCATCGCCCGAGCGCCGATAGTAGTTGTGACCGTAGTACGGTACGGCACCGGAGCCGTAGATGTACGAGAGCAATATCTCCCCGTTTGCCAGCCGCAGGAAGCTGGGGTGGCAGTAGTACCCCTGCCTCGAGGGAGGACCGGGATTGGCGACGAGGACGAACTCCTCGCCCCATGTCTTGCCTCCGTCCGCCGACTTGCGGGCCTTGATGCCGTCCTGGGTGTAGCACAGGAGCAGCGTGCCGTCCGCAAGCTCCACGATGTCACCGGGCATGCCGCGAGGCCCGTACTTGCCCACCTGCGCCAAAGGCACCACCAGTTGGTCCTCGAACAGCCCCTGGCACAGCCCAACCGCCGCGGACAAAAGCAGCGCACCGACGAGGAAGCCCAGCATAGGGAACGCCTCCTATCGCAGTCCGGGGCTCCTCCAGGTGGAAGAGCCCCGGTGTGAGTGGGCGAGTCACGAGTCGGCGAGTTGGCACGCCGGCGAGACGTCCGCGCTCCCGGCAGCGGCCACCACCGACGGGCCATTGCCCCGGGAGCGGCGCCCGCTGCGCTCTACTCCTACTTCAGCGCCTCGTGGCTCTCCTTGAGCTGCTGGATGATGGGTATCTTCTGCGGGCACTTGGGCTCGCACTGGCCGCACTCCACGCAGGCATCGGCCGCCATGTGGCCGCGGCGATTCTCAGGGCCCAGGCGGCGGTAGATGCCCTTCGCATGCTCCGTCAGGCCCCATACCCGGTGCATGTTCATGGCCGCGAAGATCCGCGAGATCGCCACGGCCTGCGGGCAGGGCATGCAGTACTCGCAACCGGTGCAGTACAGCTCCGCCAGCTTCTGGTTCTCGACCAAAGCCTGCTCGATGGCCTCGAGCTCCTCGGCGCTCAAGGGTTCTTCTCGCGAGGCCGTGGCGCAGTTTTGCTCCACCATCTCGAGGCTGTTCATCCCGCTGAAGGCGATGCTCACATGGGGATTGGCCAGGACGAAGCGCAGGGCCAGTTCCGGGGTGCTGGCACCCTTGACCAGGCCCTCGAGCTTCTCCGAGGCCGCGCCCAGACGGCCGCCGCCCACCGGCCCCATGATCTCCACTCCCATGCCCCGCTCATGGGCGCGGGCGATGACGTCCTCGTACTTGCGGTCCAGCAGGTTGTACTGCACCAACATGCCCTCGAAAAAGCCCGTGTCGATGAGCTTGGCCACGTTCTCGGGGGTATCGTGGGTCGAGAAGATGCAGTGGCGCAACAGCCCCTGATCGCGGGCCTTCTCCATGGCCTCGATGGGCCCCCCGGGCCTGGAGAACTTCTCCCAGCTCTCCCAGCCCAGGCTATGCACGATCTTGTAGAAGTCGATGTAGCCGGAGTCGAGGCGCTCGAGGCTTTGCTCCATGCGCCCCCACCAGCCCTCGGCGGTGTCGTCGTGCATGGGGTTCTTGGTGGCGAGGAAGACCTTGTCGCGGCCGAACTTCTTCGCCGCCCGGCCCACCATCTGCTCGCTCCAGCCGTCGTTGTAGCCGTGGGCGGTGTCGATGTAGTTGACCCCCAGCTCCAGCGAACGGACCATGCACTGTACCGCATAGTCCTCGTCCTTGGGGAGCCGCATGGCCCCGAAGCCCAGCGCCGACACCTGGATCCCTGACTTGCCGTATGCTCGATACTGCACGGTATCTACCACCCCTCGTTAGCTTGGTAGGGAGCTTCCGGCGTTGCGAAAGCAGGTTATACTTTAGCACAGTGACGCGAAGGCCGCAACGCAGGGCAGAAGCCTAACAGGCGACCGCCGCCTGGCCGGTGGCCGCCCCGCTAGCTCCGCCCGAGCCTTCTCAGTAGCTCCCTGTTGTGCTGATGTCCCGTGCGGTAGCCGGTGATGCTGCCGATCACGGGCCGGGACAGCAGGTACATATCGCCCAGCATGTCCAGCAGTTTGTGCCGGGCGAACTCCAGCGGCACCGTGGGCGCCTCGGAATAGCGGTCGGGGTAGACGACGCGGCAGTTGTCCTCGCTGCCGCCTTTCAGCAGACCGGCCGCCTGAGCCTGCTGCAGCTCCTGTATGAGGGCGAAGGTGCGCGCCCGGGCCACGAGCTGAGAGAAGTTCTCACTCTCGGGCACAAAGCTCGCCACCTGCCGACCGATGAGCGGATGGGAGTATTCCAGGTCGTAGGTGAAGACGGCCGCACCCGCCGGCTCGGCGCGGATCCAGCGCTCGCCGTCCTGAATGTGGACGCTCTCGCCGACCACCAGTGGCTCCACGGTGCCCGGAAGGTCCTCTGTCCCGGCCTCGGCAACGGCCTGCTCCCAGCCTATGGCGCTGCCGTCGAGCAGGGGCACCTCGGGGCCGCCGACCTCGACGAGCAGGTCGGTGATCGCGTTGGCATACAGCGTGGCCATGAGGTGCTCGACGAACATCGTGGCATCCTCGGGCCCGGTGCCCACCGCGCTGCAATTGGGCAGGTCCAGGGTGTGGGAGAGGCTCAGGGGGATGCGGCGATCCATATCGGTGCGGTGGATCTGCAGGCCCGCATCGGAGGGCATCAGACGAACGCACATCTCCTGTCCGGTGCGCACACCGATCCCGCAGATGGGGCCCACGGGCCGGGCAATAGTCCTTCTTCTCATGCTACCTATCCTTTGAGCAGCGCCATCGTCGTGCGGATGAACTGCTTGATGAATGCCGGGATGGCGGGGTCGGAGAACACCTGCTCGAAAGGCCGCATGGACTGAGCGTCTCCGCCGACGGCATAGACGCCCACCGCGGCGCCGCCCACGGCGATGTAACCGATCGCCGCACCACCCACCGCCAGGCCGCCGATGGCGCAGCCGCCCAGCGCGATGCCCCCGATGGCGCAGCCACCCAGCGCGAGGCCCAGACCGATCGAGAGCCCCGCAAGAGAGATGACGCCCAGCCCCAGGCCGCCAAGGGCGATCACTCCCAGGGACAGTCCTCCCAGAGCCACGATCCCGATGGCGAAGTCACCCATGGCAAACACGCCTTTGGCCACCCCACGCCGACCGGTCTCCGGGTTGATACCGTAGCAGACATGCACAAGGGGCAGGCCCATCCACGTCTTGGCGGACTTGTACTCGCGCCAAGCCATGCGATAGTACCCGGCGCCCGGCCTGCCGGCCGTGGCCTTGAGTTCATCGACCTGCTTTTGCAGGTCCGCCACCTTCGCCTCGAGCTCTTCCTCATGCCTTGTTGCCACGACTCTCACCTCGCACCAGGTGCCGGCCGCCGACCCATGCGGTATCAGTTCGGCGGCAGCGATCAGGAACCTTCCCGCAGGCGGAGGTAACCCCCACAGCCTGTGTTATCCATATAGAGCCAAGGAGGCGGGGGAGAAGGGCCGCCACGGTTGGTCGGTCTCCCGGGGTCAACGGGGTAGCATCGAGAGCGCAAGCCGCCCTGTTTCATACAATATCTTGATGGATGCAGGTGCGTTCATAAGCGGTGGAGAAGCATCACAGTCACGGCCCGTGCGCCGCATCGCCGGCGTTCGGGCGTCGCTCAACACCAATGCAGGAGGAGGACGCTAATGTCCAGACGGGGTTTCACACTCATCGAGTTGCTGGTGGTCATTGCCATCATCGCGATTCTCGCCGCGATCTTGTTCCCGGTGTTCGCCAGGGCCCGCGAGAAGGCCCGCTCGGCCAGTTGTCTATCAAACCTCAAGCAGCTCGGCCTGGGGGTCACCATGTACTGCCAGGACTACGACGAGATCATGCCGATCAACGGCCCCCACGGGGGCGACATCACCGAAAAGTGGTGGTCCGGGCGAATCTACCCCTATGTCAAGAACGCCCAGCTCTACCGCTGTCCCTCGCGGCAGACCATGACGATCGCCTACAGCATCAACTACCGCATCTCCAATTGGAGCGCGGGCCTGGAAATGGCGCAGATCGAGTTCCCGGCGGAGACGATCCTGCTGGCCGACTCCGAGCCCACCGTGCAGTACACACTCGGCCAGAGCGCCGGGACTTCGCTGGACTGGATCCTGCACGCGCCGTACGACCAGACCATCTACACCTGGTGCCCGCCCTTCCCACGACATAACGGGGGCGCCAACTTCACCTTCTGCGATGGACATGCCAAGTGGATGACCGTCGAATCCACCTGGAACCAGGCGGCAAACATGTCGATGTACACCGCCAACCGCAAGTACCAATAGCCCATGGGCGTCGCAGCCCGCGGGCCGCGCAGTGCAGACGGGCACGGGGATCCCCCCGTGCCCGTCTGGGTTCTCACGGGGAGGAGGACGGCGGAAGGAGCCGCGCCTGCGGGCGTCCAACCTATCCGGGGCTAACCACCACACAGGGAGTGAACAGCGATGGCAAAGGACTATCGGCTGGCGATCGTCGGCGTGCAGCACAGTCATGTGGGCTCGTTGGCCAAGTGGGCCGGTGAGCTGCCCAATGTGACCATCGTCGCGGTGGCCGATCCGGACAGGGAGCGGGCCCAGGCCGTGGCGGACAAAAACGGGGTAGATGCGGTGTACGAGGACCACGAGAAGCTGCTCTCCGAGCAGGATGTCGATATCGTCCTGTGCTGCTCGGAGAACTCCCGACACCTGACGGTCACCCAGTCCGCCATGGCCGCCGGCTGCCACGTGCTTGTGGAAAAGCCCATGGCCGCAAGCTTTCAGGGCGCCCTGGACATGCTCCTTTGCGCCCGCAAGGCCGATAGGACCCTGATGGTCAACTGGCCCAGCGCCTGGAACGTGTCCTTCCGCAAGATGGCTCTACTCGTGCACGAGGGGGCCGTGGGGAAGGTCTTCTGCATCCGCTCCCGCTACGGCCACGGCGGACCGGACCGGGGTCTGCCGCCGGAGGAGCGCGGCGCGCGCTGGTGGTACAACGAGGCCCTCGGCGGCGGCGCCCTGCTGGACTTCTGCTGCTATGGCGTGAACCTCTCCCGCTGGTTCCTGGGCGTCTCACCTACCGCCGTCACCGGCATGGCGGACCGCCTCGTCCACGACTTCGGGGATGTGGAGGACAACGCCATCTTGCTGGTGCGCTACCCCGATGCCATCTGCTCGTTCGAAGCGACCTGGTCGCAGCCCGCGGGAGACGGCCTCAACGGGCCGGTGGTCTTCGGCTCGGAGGGCACACTGCTTGCCGCCACGCAGGACGGCCGCGAAGGCGTCTTGCTCAAGCGCTCCAATGAGGACATACAGTTCATCCCCGGCGAGGACCCGGCATCCGGCCACCGCAGCGGCCCCGAGCATCTGGTGCATTGCCTGGAGACCGGCGAGCCTCTTTTCACTCCGGTCACTCCGGAGGTCAACCTCGAGGTCATCGCCGTGTTGCAGGCCGGCGAGAGCGCCGCCAGGACCGGCCAGGCGGTGCAACTCCCGCCCTTTGAGGTGTGAGGTGGCGGCCGTACGCACGGCAAGTGTCCAGACACAATTGGGCGCGGGCTATGAGCCCGCGCCCTTTGTGCGACCCTGCAAGACAGCCTCCATCCGCCGGCGGCGCTACGTCCCGGAGGTGTCCCACCACCTGTTGTCCGGATCCCACTTGGTCAGCCAGGCGTCGGTGTTGTTAGGTGCGTTCGGTACCGAGGACGGCACCTTCTCCCACTTGGCATGGCCGTCCATGTAGGCGCAGTTGGCTCCACCATTATGGATGTTGGCAATGGATGGATCGCAGCTCCGGCCGCCCTGGCCATTGCCGTAGCACCAGGCTGAGAAGTGGATCCACGAACGGCGGCCGTCGGCGCAGAGGATCACCTGAGCCGGGGCCTCGATGCTGGTCTCCTTCTTGCCCTGCATGTTCGCATACCAGCCCACAGTGCAGTACGGGTTGAACGCGTAGCTGGCCGGTATGTAGGACGGATCGCCGGTGCCGCTCGGGTAGCCACAACTGCACGCGGTTGAGGCGTCCTGAGACGGGCACATCCAAAGCTGGTAGTTCTTCATGTAGGGGTTGATCATGTGAATGACGCTGGACCACGACGGGGACGGCCATCCGTGGAAGTACCGGCTGTCGTAGTCCTGCTTGTACATCTCCACCGCCAGGCCTATCTGCTTGAGGTTCGACAGACAGGAAGTCTGCCTGGCCTTCTCTCTGGCTCTGGCGAAAACCGGGAACAGGATCGCGGCCAGGATGGCGATGATCGCGATCACGACCAAGAGCTCAATCAGTGTGAAGCCGGCGCGACGCATCTGGGTACAGTCCCTTCGCATCTCGCTGCACGAGCAGCGCTACGGTCTTCCGCCCGGCAAGCGGGCGGCTACGCAGGCGGCCCTCCCTTCCGCCTTCATGTT